>FTLB01003496.1_pt1 | contig 92605 bp, 71 predicted proteins | sample 1658291 | NCBI WGS metagenome assembly FTLB01 (sample SAMEA3914812, study PRJEB12502) | metagenome | biome: forest; material: soil | place: Canada | collected 2011-07-07 | depth 0.1 m
CTTTCATCCGTAGATCGTATGCGGTATTAGCGCAACTTTCGCTGCGTTATCCCCCACTTCTGGGTACGTTCCGATATATTACTCACCCGTTCGCCACTCGCCACCAGGTTGCCCCGTGCTGCCGTTCGACTTGCATGTGTAAGGCATGCCGCCAGCGTTCAATCTGAGCCAGGATCAAACTCTTCAGTTTAATGCCTGTTACTTGTGATTATTGCTAATCTCTGCTGTTTCCAGCAGGTCGCTCACTCAAAATACTGACAAGTCATTCACTAGCTTTGACACTAATGATTTCCTTATTTTTCTTCTTCGTGAACATCTATTACTTTTCGTCTTAACACTTGCGCTGACGCGCTCATGCCAATTCGCTCGCAATACATGCCCACATTTATTGACTGTATGTTGTTAAAGAACGCCCGGTTATCCCTGGCTTTTTTGAGACGAAAATATGGTGGTTTTCGCTGCTGGCTGCTCAATCGTTTTGTTGGCTTGCCGAAAAGAAGCGAGATTATGCAGCTATTGAAACCATGCGTCAACACCTTTCTCATTCTTTTTTCTACTTTTAATGCGCCATTGTTTTTTTGCTCTTATCAAAATAAAAATCCCGCTTTAAAAGCGGGATCAGGTTTTGCCTAAATGCGTCGGATCAAACGCGTTAAATCAAATCAGTCAGATCACATGTTTTTAAATTGCGGCGGTCGCTTTTCTAAAAACGCTTTCATCCCTTCTTTTTGATCTTTGGATGCAAAGGTACTGTAGAACATGCCGCGCTCATATTGAACACCTTCAGACAACGTAGTTTCGAACGCGCGATTCACGGATTCTTTTACCATCATCACTACCGGCAACGACATGCTTGCAATAGTAGCAGCCGCGGCCAGAGTTTCTTCCATCAGTTTTTCTGGAGCCACCACACGCGACACCAAACCGGCACGCTCAGCTTCCACTGCATCCATCATGCGTGCAGTTAAACACATGTCCATTGCTTTTGATTTGGAAATCGCGCGCGGCAATCGTTGCGTACCACCGCAGCCAGGTATGGTTCCCAATTTAATTTCTGGCTGCCCAAACTTTGCATTCTCCGCTGCGATAATAAAATCACACATCATCGCCAATTCGCAGCCACCGCCCAACGCGTAACCAGCCACTGCCGCGATAACCGGCTTTCTGATTTTTCGAATATGCTCCCAGTTACGCGTCACGTAGTTACCCTTGAACGCATCCATATATGTGTAATTTGCCATCAAGGTAATATCGGCACCCGCAGCAAATGCTTTCTCGCTGCCAGTGAGAACGATACAGCCGATATTTTCATCCTGATCGAATTGATTTAACGCGTGACCCACTTCATCCATCAATTGATCGTTCAATGCATTGAGCGCCTTTGGACGATTTAAAGTAATCACGCCCACTTTATCTTTGGTTTCTACCAAAATAGCTTCGTAGTTCATTATTATCCTCTTGTGTTGTGTTATTAATCTTGGCCGATTCCTAGTGACCCTGAGTGACTATCAGCCCCAACGGCGTACTGGCCAGCTTCGGCCACAGTACCCAAAGCATGCCACGCTGCTTCATACGACCGGCCATTTCCCCAGCCTGTGCACCAAAGCCCCAGAAAAAATCGGCGCGAACCGCACCGCGAATTGCGCCGCCAGTATCTTGCGCCATCATCAATCGATTAAGCGGCATATCTGACTCAGGTTGTGTCGTATTGATAAAAACCGGCGCGCCCAACGGTAGATATTTCGCATCAATCGCAATTGAGCGCTTTTCACTTAACGCCACTCCCAATGCACCATTGGGCCCCTGATTCTGATCGGTTAATTTTTCCTCTTTAAAAAATACAAAACTTGGGTTGGCATTCAACACTTCGTTTTCGCGATCAGGATGGGTGACGATCCAGTTTTTAATTCCCTGCGCCGAAGCCTGATCGAGTTTTAGCTCACCGATATCCACCAGATAGCGACCGATAGATTTATAAGGTCGACCATTTTGATCTGCATACGCTACTCTGATGATCTCTTTTGAGTCAGGTAAAAACACCCGACCAGATCCCTGCACCTGCAGAAAAAAAGCATCCACCGAATCGTCGACCCAGCAAATTGCCTTTCCGTCCAGTTCATCTGATTGCAGCAAATCAGCGCGGGCCGGATACGGCACGACTTTATTGCCCACTACACGACCGCGCAACCTCATCCCCTTTAGTTCCGGATAAACGCTGGACATATCTATTGTAAGCAAATCATCCGGCGTTTGATAAATCGCCGTTTGATAAACGCCACCACGTTGACGTGAGCCATGCAGCAACGGTTCGTAATAGCCGGTAATCAATCCGGTATCGGTCCCGTCTGGATTGATCACCTGATACGGATTAAAAAATGATTCGAAAAATTGACGAATTGCGTCGCTATTCGTACCATCGACAGTCTGTGCGATGGTGCACGGTTCACGCCAGTCTGGCTTATGTATCATGGCGCTACAGGACGCTTTAAATGCCGGCCAGGCTTCTGCCAGATTATCCTGGCTCCAGCCCGGCACAGCGGCGAAATCCAATAATTTAAAGCTGGCCCGCTTCGCCTCAACCGGCGCTGTTGGCGGAGCAGTTGGGGGAACGACAACAACTGGAGTTGGCGTTTTAATCACTGTCGTTTGACAGGCCGCCAACAGCAACAGGATTGCCAAAGACGGTACACTACGATTTATTTTAAACATGAGGGGAATTTATGTGGTTGTTGTATGTAGAGGCAACGGGAGCTTTTATCGTATTCACATTGATTATCTGGTGGACTATGTTTTCAACCCCCAAACCAGACGATGATGATGACGATGAATAAAGTCGGGCTCAGTGCAGAGTTCTAGGCAGCGACAGAACAAATTCCGGGATGACCGCATTGAATTGCGCACCATCTTCAGCCACGCACAGATAAGTACCATGCATACTACCGAGCGGGGTTTCCAATGCAGTGCCGCTGGTGTATTCAAACTCCTGACCGGGATCCAGCAGCGGCTGATACCCTATCACACCCAATCCGCGCACCTGCTCTTCATTCCCGTTAGCGTCCTTGATGATCCAATGTCGTGCAATTAACTGGGCCTTCATCGTACCAACATTCTTGACATTGATCGTGTACGAAAATACATAGCGTGAAGCAGTCGGATCTGATTGCTGGGCTAAATATTTGGTAGTGACTGTCACCTTAAATTCATACAATGCCATTGCAAACGTCCAATTCATCAAAAAAATGTTAGGTGACTATTCGACACCAAAACAACTGGCAAAGCAAGCATTTTGAATTCTGCTGTCCAGATTACCCCAGACTTGGATCCGGGCTAAAATAGCGGCTGAATTTAATCCCACCTAGTGATCAACATGAACCCAACACCAACATACCGCATTGCCCCCAGCATTTTATCCGCCGATTTTGCACGATTAGGTGAAGAGGTGAGAAATGTGGAGGCCGCTGGCGCAGATCTCATCCACTTCGACGTCATGGACAATCATTACGTTCCCAATCTGACGATAGGTCCTATGGTGTGTCAGGCGATCCGCCCGCACGTGCAAATTCCGATTGATGTGCATTTGATGGTGAAGCCGGTAGATCGCATCATTCCGGATTTTGCCAAAGCCGGTGCCAATATCATCAGTTTTCATCCGGAAGCCACCGAGCATCTGGATCGCACGCTGCAACTGATTCGAGATCATGGCTGCAAGGCAGGTCTGGCGTTTAATCCCGGCACACCGTTAAGTTATCTGGACTATGTGATGGATAAGGTGGATTTGATTTTGGTGATGTCGGTCAATCCAGGATTTGGCGGACAGTCGTTCATCCCGCACACATTGAAAAAAATTGCGGAAGTCAGAAAATTGATAGCAGCTTCAGGGCGCGACATTATGCTGCAGGTTGACGGCGGCATCAAAACCGACAACATCGCAGACGTTGCCCGCGCAGGCGCCGATACCTTCGTGGCCGGATCTGCCATTTTTGGCAAGCCCGACTACCCCGGCATTATTGCGGGAATGCGACGCGAACTTGCCAAATAAGTCTGAAGACAGGGTCAACTGTACAAAAGATCGATTCTGATGGTATAGTCCAAACCCTGTCGTGCTCTGCACATATTGTGAACAGTTTAAAAAAACAATCACCCACCATGCATCTCATCAACCAACGTCCCATGACTACACCAGGCACATTCGAGGCCTGGCTATGGCGACGCTAGCATTTCCAGACTCTGATTAAAAATCATTGCGTGTATCATTGCATTTTTGCTTACTTTGCTGATTTTGCTTGTTCAACGCAGTCATTCAATTAGTTGGTGTTATTGCTAGAAGCTGACTTGCACTTCATCTTGCGCTGTTTATCGCGCACCCTGCATAGTCAACACGTTAATCATTTCAGCCCACCTCGGGCCCTACGAGACAGTCATGACCGAAATCGAATTCCACTCCTTGGCGAACCAAGGCTATAACCGCATTCCATTAATCAGCGAAGCATTTGCGGATCTGGAAACGCCACTGAGCGTGTACCTGAAGCTGGCACAAAGCCAACACGCCGGCAAAAATACCTTTCTGCTTGAGTCTGTAGTACGCGGCGAGCGACTCGGCCGCTATTCATTTATCGGCCTGCATGCCAATACATCATTGCGCAGCTTTCAGGACCGCACCGAAGTGCGGCAGGAAGGGAAAATCATTGAAACCCATACCGGCAATCCACTGGAATTTATCGCTGCTTTCCAAAAACGCTACAACGTTGCCCTGCGTCCCGGATTGCCGCGTTTTTGCGGCGGACTGGCGGGTTACTTTGGTTACGATACGGTGCGCCATATCGAATCGCGTCTTGCGCATTCCTGCCCCAAAGATGATTTGGCATTGCCTGACATCCAGCTGCTGGTCACTGAAGAACTGGCGGTCATCGACAATTTATCCGGCAAGCTCTATCTGATCGTGTATGCCGACCCCAGCAAGCCGGAAGCCTATTCCAAAGCGCGGGTCAGATTAAAAGAATTGCGCGCCATGTTGCGCAGGAATGTAGATGCGCCGATCACTTCAGCCTCAGTACGCACCGACACTATCCGTGACTTTGCCAAAGAAGATTATCTGGCAGCAGTCGTGCGCGCCAAAGAATACATCATGGCCGGTGACCTGATGCAGGTGCAGATCGGCCAGCGTATTAAGAAGCCGTATGTCGACGCGCCACTGTCCTTATATCGCGCATTACGTTCGTTAAACCCCTCGCCGTATATGTACTTCTACAATTTCGGCGATATGCACATCATCGGTTCATCGCCAGAAATTTTAGTGCGCAACGAAGGCCAGCCCGACGGATCCCATACCGTCACGATACGACCTCTGGCAGGGACCAAACCGCGCGGTACCACACCGGCGCAAGACGAACAACTGGCCAAAGACTTATTGGCCGACCCCAAAGAAATTGCCGAACATGTGATGCTAATCGACTTGGCCCGCAATGATTTGGGGCGGATCGCCAAAACCGGCACAGTGCACGTCTCGGACCAGATGGTGATCGAAAAATATTCGCACGTACAACACATCGTCTCGAATGTAGAAGCGACTCTGCAAGACGGTTTGTCCAATCTGGATGTGCTCAAGGCCACGTTCCCGGCCGGTACCTTGTCGGGTGCGCCGAAAGTGCGCGCGATGGAACTCATCGACGAGTTGGAACTGACCAAGCGCGGCATCTACGGCGGCGCATGTGGATATTTATCGTTTAGCGGCGCCATGGATTTGGCGATCGCAATTCGCACCGGCGTATTAAAAGACGGCATGCTCTACGTACAGGCCGCCGCCGGCATAGTCGCTGATTCGGTCCCGGAAACCGAATGGCAAGAAACTGAAAGCAAGGCACGCGCCGTATTGCGGGCCGCCGAGCATGTTCAGGATGGATTGGATGGGGAGATTTAAATGCTGCTAATGATAGATAACTACGATTCGTTCACCTATAACCTGGTGCAGTATTTTGGCGAACTTGGAGAAGAAGTTCGCACATTTCGCAATGACGAAATTACGCTCGATGAAGTCGCCGCCATGGCGCCGGATCATATCTGCATTTCACCGGGGCCATGCACACCGCACGAAGCCGGCATTTCGGTAGGCGTGCTGCAACGCTTTGCCGGTCAGATTCCGATGCTGGGCGTGTGTCTGGGCCATCAAAGTATCGCGGCGGCGTTTGGCGGAAAAGTCGTGCGCGCCAAACAGGTCATGCACGGCAAAACCAGTCTGATCGCACATACCGGATTCGGCGTATTCAAAGATCTGCCCACGCCGTACACCGTAACGCGCTATCACTCGCTAGCCATAGAACGTGCCAGCCTGCCGGGCTGCCTGGAAGTCACTGCATGGACCGATGATGGCGAAATCATGGGAATCCGCCACACTGAATTTCATATTCAGGGCGTGCAGTTCCATCCTGAATCTATCCTGTCAGAACACGGACATGCGCTGCTAAAGAATTTTTTGACAGTGGACGTCCCAAATCGCAAACAACACGGAGTGAGTGCCAAATGACCATATCCAATCAAGAGGCGCTGCTACGTTGCATCGAGCACCGCGAAATATTTCACGATGAAATGCTCTATCTATTCCGCCAGCTTATGAGCGGAGAAATGTCGCCAGTGATGATCGCAGCGCTGACGATGGGACTGCGGGTTAAAAAAGAAACCATAGGCGAAATTGCCGCAGCAGCGCAAGTCATGCGCGAATTTTCGACCAAAGTTCCACTCGCCAATACCGAACATTTAATCGATATCGTCGGTACGGGCGGAGACAGTTCCCACACGTTTAATATTTCTACCGCATCGATGTTTGTGGCTGCGGCCGCCGGTGCACGCGTTGCCAAGCATGGCGGGCGCAGTGTCTCGTCCTCATCAGGCAGCGCGGACGTGTTGGAATCGCTGGGCGCGAATATCAATTTAAAGCCTGAGCAAATTGCCCAGTCGATAGCGCAAACCGGAATCGGTTTTATGTTTGCACCTAACCACCACGCGGCAATGAAACACGCCGCACCAGTGCGCAAGGAATTGGGCGTGCGGACAATTTTTAATATTTTAGGGCCGCTCACCAATCCGGCCGGCGCACCGAATATTTTGATGGGTGTGTTTCATGCCGATCTGGTCGGGATCCAGGTGCGCGTCCTGCAACGGCTAGGCGCGCAACATGCGCTAGTGGTGTGGGGACGCGACAATATGGATGAAGCATCGCTGGGCGCCGGCACCATGGTGGGCGAATTGATCAATGGCGAGATACGCGAATACGAAATTCATCCCGAAGATTTCGGACTGGCGATGGCGTCTAATCGCAGCTTTAAAGTAAGCAACGCGGCCGAATCCCAACAGAAGATGTTTGAATCGTTAAGCGATGTAGCCAGCCCGGCGCGCGATATCGTTGCATTGAATTCCGGCATCGCTTTATATGGCGCCGGTATTGCCAGCAGCATCGCCGATGGACTGGCACGGGCCAATGCAGCAATTCAATCCGGTGCAGCGCGCGCCAAGCTGGATCAATTTGTCCGGGTCACTCAGCAGCTTGGCAAAGAAGGAGTGTCACATGTCTGATATTTTAAATAAAATCCTGGATGTAAAAGCCGAGGAAATTCGCGCAGCCAAAAAATATCAGGCGCTTACCAGTTTGCGCAGTGAGGTTGAAGGCAATGCTGAACTACGCTCTCAACTGCGTAATTTCGAAGGCAGTTTGCGCAGCAAAATTCAAAGTGGAAAAGCAGCGGTAATTGCCGAGGTTAAAAAAGCGTCGCCGTCCAAAGGCATCATTCGTGCCGATTTCGACCCAGCTCAAATCGCCATCAGTTACGCCAGTCACGGCGCGGCCTGTTTGTCTGTGCTGACCGATGAACAATTTTTCCAGGGCGCGCCAGAATTTTTGCAGCAGGCCCGCGCCGCCTGCGCGCTACCGGCTTTGCGCAAAGATTTTATGATAGATTCTTACCAGATTTATCAGGCGAGGTCATGGGGTGCAGACGCTATCCTGCTGATAGTCGCAGCATTAGATATAGGCTTGATGCGTGAATTGGAAGCGCAGGCGCTTGAACTTGGCATGGCAGTCCTGGTAGAAGTCCACAATGCCGACGAATTAAAATCGGCACTCACTTTAAAAACTGCGCTGCTGGGAATTAATAATCGTAACTTGCGCACGTTTGAGGTATCGCTGCAAAACACGTTGAATTTGCTACCGCAGATCCCACCAGAAAAACTGATCATTACCGAATCCGGAATTGGCACCGCAGATGATGTAAAACGCATGCGCGACGCCAACGTGCATGGCTTTTTAGTTGGCGAAGCATTTATGCGCGCACCAGAACCCGGTGTGGAAATGGCGCGCATTTTTTCCTAAGCGCGCGGCAGCTTACAGCCGTGACTAAACAACCTTGGTTAAGAAATTTTAGTCAAACAATTTTAACTACGCACTCTTAACCAGGCTGGGGCGCAACAGATAGGTCGATTTTTTTGCGCTCTTTTTTTCCGGCTTGTCCTGCTTGAGCTGGAAAGCCCACATCGGCGCATCATCAGATTGCAGACGTACCTTAAAGATCATTAATTCATCACGGCGAAACGCATGTATGACGACCGTTGCGCCGACCTTGTAACGTGCCGTCAATTTGCTTAAATTGGATTGCACATCAGAGCCGGTTACACGCAAACCATCAATTGCCAGGATCGCATCGCCAGCCGACATTCCCGCCAGATGCGCAGCGCGACCAGAAAACACCTGCGCCAGTTTGCAATCGCCATTCTCGCGTTTCAATTTCACGCCCAGACTGGCTTTTTCTGCTTTGCTTTGATTGACCAATTCAACCCCAAATTCAGGCAGCATCTCAGCCAGCGGCAACTCTTTGGTACCACGCACATACTGATCAAAAAACGATTTCATTTTGATGCCGCACAATTGCGCAATCATCTCTTCCAATTGCTGCTCGGTGACACCTTGCTGTTTGCCGGTCAGCGCCAACTTGTAGAAATCGCGGCCGGTCGCCTGCCACAGCATGCGCATCAAATCATCCAGCGATTTTTTTCCATTGCTGGCACGTCTGATCGTTAAATCCAGTGTCAGTGCGAGCAAGGAACCTTTGGTGTAATAACTGACGATGGCATTCGGCGAATTCTCATCCTGCCGATAATACTTGGACCATGCGTCAAAACTGGATTCGGCCAAACTCTGTTTATTGCGCCCTGCTCCACGCAATACCCCGTTCAGCGTTTTATTGATCAAGCCCATATAGGTCGCTTCATTGATCAGGCCACAGCGCAATAAAACCAGATCATCGTAGTAACTGGTCACGCCTTCAAAAAACCAGAGCAGCGATGTGTAATTTTCCTGCTGCAGATCGTAATGCGCAAACGCATCCGGCTTGATCCGCTTCACATTCCAGGTATGAAAATATTCATGGCTGCACAAACCCAAAAATGAAATATAGCCATCGCTGGTTTCGCTATTTCCTTTAACCGGCAATTCTGAGCGATTGCAAATCAACGCAGTGGATGCGCGATGTTCCAGCCCGCCATACCCGTCACCGACCGCCATCGTTAAAAAAACATAGCGCTCCATCGGCGCCAATTTCGTCTTGGGTTCAAATAGCGCAATCTGTTGCGCGCAGATTTTTTCCAGGTCTTTGGCGATACGGTCCAAATCTACATTGGGTACTTTGCCGGTCAATACGAATTCATGTGGCACACCATATACCGAAAAATCGACTTTCTGAAACTCGCCCATCTCAACCGGATGATCGATTAACGCATCATAATTTTCAGCGGCGTAAGTGCCAAATCCATATAGTTTGGCCTTCAACAGTGGCAGCGTCGTCGCTATGCGCCATTGCTTGCATGCGGGATCAGCCGGCTTTTGAATATCCACCACATGCCGCGTCATTTCCTGGCCAGGCACCCGTAAAAAAACGCTGGTGCCATTAAAAAAACCATGGGTCTGATCTAAATGCGCCGAGCGTACCGACAAATCCCAGGCATACACCTCGTATTCCACCGTCAACGCATGCGACACCGCAGCAGCTTTCCAGCTGTCCTTATCCAACTTGGTGAGCGCAATTTTTTTACCGTTGGAGCTGGCCTTAATCTGAACGATATGACGGGCGAAATCGCGCAGCATATAACTGCCCGGTATCCAGGCCGGCAATTTGAATTCCTGTCCTTGTGGGTCAGGCCTGGCTACCTGCAGGGTCACTTTAAAAAGATGACCGGCCAAATCTTTGGGGGTAATGGTGTAATGAATTGTCATGATTCGACTTAGCAAAGAGGATAAGAACATCATCCATGGCATTGATGCTGCAGCCATAATGACGCAGCTATATTAAATATATAGCCCATTTTTTAAAATTTACAATCAGGCGCGTATATTCACTGCCAACAATGTCACGGCCAGTGCTGCGACTACGACTACAGTCAAGCGCAGTCTCAACAGCAAAAACCATTGCGGCATTTGATAAGTCACATACAGCTTCTTATCAATTTGGTACGCGACGATAAATCCGAACATCAATACAAAAAAGCCAAGACCAAACTGCAACTTGGAGCAACACGCGATCATGCTGGGCACCACACCCCAGATCAGGGCGCGCTTTATTTGTTCGGCAGTTAATTCCGGTGAAGTCAGGGCCACACCCCAATGTATGCCGCCCAAAAACGACAGGATCGCAATGCCGTAGGCACTTTGCGCATACACAAACCCTTCCATCCATTCCGGATGCGCGATCCAGCAGGCCATACTTAAAAATACAAAGGGAACTAATCCGATTACACCTAACTGGTGCGCTAAACGTTTGCTAAGAAAATGATGGTTCATGATGTGTTTTTATAATTTTAAAAATATCGCGCAACTTATGACGACCTTATTCACTATCTACCTGGCTGCGCAAATCCGTTAAGTAGTCGATGTCTCGTACGACACCCGGATCCTCGACTGCAATCTGCATGACAGGAAATTCACGCAACAGATAACGCGCACCAACATCTCCTGTCAATGCCATCAACGCCGCAAAATGTTGCCGGGAAAATCCAACCGGATGTCCCGGCTGATGTTGAAATACCGGTTGCACAATATCGGCTCCCGAACTCAATGCAGCGACTATCTGTTGAATTGTTGCGGGTCGCAGGTAAGGCATATCAGCCAAGGCCACCACCACTGAGTCTGCACCGGTTTCGTTCGCTGCCGAAACCGCGTAGGCCAATGAAGCGCCCATCCCCTGCTCTGCATGTGGAAACACCAGTGAACGGCAACCCAACTGATTAAGCTGTTTTGCCATTTCTGGCGAACGAACCACTGCAATCACATCAGGCAGTACGCTCAGCAAATTTTGCGCGGCCTGCACGGCAACCGGCGTACCACTCTCCAACAGCGCATTCAATTTATTGCGCACTCCGTCCGGATCAAAGCGCTTCCCAAAACCTGCCGCTAAAAGTAGTCCGACCGTAGTGTGCTGTGGCATTTTATTTAGTGTACGTTTTTCAGCTTCTCTTCCATCGCTGCAGCATCGATATAACCCGCCACGCGCGAACCATCTTCAAAGAAGATCGCCGGAGTACCGTTGATATGCAATTTCGCACCCAGCGCCAGCACTTTTTCATGCGGATCGATGGTGCAGTCTTTCGGCGCCTCCGGTGCCGGGATGCCGCTCACCATCCAGTCGGTCCAGGATTTAGCCGGATCAGCGGAGCACCAGACGTTGCGCGATTTAACCGCAGAATCATCCGACAAAATGTCATACATAAAAGTGTAGATAGTAATGTTATCAACGCTTTGCAGCGCTTTGCGCAGACGCTTGCAGAATCCGCAATTCGGATCTTCAAACACGGCGATCACACGCTTGCCGTTGCCTTTAACCTGTTTAAATGCGAGATCTAACGGTAAATCGGTAAGCTTCACCGCGCTTAATTTTTCAATACGCTCTTGAGTCAAATTTTTATGCGATTTTAAATCAACGACTTTTCCGACAAAAACATACTGCATTTTTTCGTCGGTATAAAACAGATCGTCGCCAACCTGTACTTCATATAATCCTGAATAATCGGTTTTCTTCACCGAATCTATAACCACGCCAGGTCCAAATTTCGGGCCTATCGCTTTTTTAATGGCCTCAGACTGATCTGTTTGCGCGCACGCCGTCGTTATAAACAATGTCATGGCCAGGCTGCTGAGCAACCAGAACGATTTTTTTAATACCTTCATATATTCCCTAGTGGTGAACTGCGTGTGAATTGAGTAAGAACCGCGTCATTTTCCCATTGCCTGCTGTATCAACCGTTTTTTAAAAAACGGCAATTTATTTATCATGCTCATCCCAACACTTCTCGCCGTCTGTACCGGTGTCAGTGTCGAACCGAACAAACGCGATAATCCATCTGTAGTCAGCTGCATCAGCAGCACCTCTTCTTTACGCGCCCGTGCATAGCGCTGTAACACCCGCTCATCCCCGCAACTACGCCACGCTTCGCGTTGTGACACGGCGTCCAATAGTGCAGCCACATCGCCAAATCCCAAATTCATGCCATGACCTGCCAGCGGATGCACCACATGCGCGGCATCACCGACCAGCGCAAATCGCGTACCGGTCATTTTGTGGGGACTGATAAACTGCAACGGGAAAGCCTGCGTGCGATGAGGCGGCAATGAAGTTAATTCGCCGAGCTGCGCACTACAATATTCGGCAAGTCGGGCGGCCAATTGCTCGGTCGATTCCGACATTAACGTGGTGGCCAACGCTTCCGGTGCAGACCATACTAACGAGACCTGCTGTCCAGGTAAAGGTAATAACGCAATCACCCCCAACTCGCCCACAAACCATTGATGCGCCACGCCGTGATGCGGTTTGCTGCAGCTAAAATTAGCCACCACGCCGCGCTGTCCATACGAGCGATAATCCAGGTTAATGTCGGCCTGATTGCGCAACCACGATTGCGCACCGTCAGCACCGACCCATAATTCGGCCTGCAGCGTCGTTTTATTATCGAGAGTCAGTTCAGAAAAATCTGCAGAGATGGATTCGGTTTTACCGTGCACGATTTGAACATTCGGCGTAAATCGCAATGCCGCATCAAGGGCATGATTTAAATTTTGATCTTCCACTATCCAGGCCAACTCTTGTTGATGCGCTGAATATGCATCGAGATTTAATTGCGCGCCCGCTTCATCGAAGACCTGCATGGCTTCGATCGGCGCAATACGTTGCGTATTTAACGCATCCCATACTTTTAATTTGCTGAGCAGATTTTTGGCGGTGTGGTTCAACGCAAACACACGTGCATCCCACTCTTCCGACATCGGTTTAGTCACTGAAGACGGCGCCACCAAAATCACCTGAAACCCCGCCTGAGCAAAGCCCAGCGCGGTTGTTTTGCCTATGGCACCATTACCGATCACAGCTATTTCACATTGCATAGTGGTTCACCGAAAATTGTAATTCAAGTACGAAATGATCAACTCGTGACCGAACAAAAATGCACCGATCGAAGAATGCCCAGAAATTAATTCAAAATTAGCCTTCCATTTTACATCATTGTTCCCTATAATGTCGCTCTTGGCCTGGTAGCTCAGTCGGTAGAGCAGAGGATTGAAAATCCTTGTGTCGGTGGTTCGATTCCGCCCCGGGCCACCAAGTATTAGCAGTAAAATCAACGGGTTACAAGTTTATTCTTGTAGCCCGTTTTTTATTTTTTAATTTTGGTAGGCGCTTGGTAGGAAAGGTGCGGGGTGATTACTGGTGCGTTCTTTTAAGAACAAAGCTTCATTCAATTTTGCGGTAGTGCACTTATGTTATGAACGCTCAAATTATTTCATAAAAATTGAAATTTAACTCTAGCCCTTAATAGTAGGCTCATCAATTTTAGTAGGTTGATCTAGATGTAATCTTTGATGCAAGGTTAATTTATATGCTGAGAGGAGCTAAAACACAGTAGCCCGATCATTAATGGAAGAAAATTAGAACAAATCAAATTAAATAACCGCTCGATTACTCTCTTAAAGGATCCAATTGCGATTGCAAATTTATCTAAGACTTCATGCATCATCGTTGAAGGAGATCTAGCGTCAACCTCTAATATTGGTTGCGTTGTATCGAAAAGTGGTAACCAATATTTCTCCATAAAAGTATCGCCATTGAAGTATGTGCTATGGCCGCCTTCAAAAAAACGATTTATCATTTGCTGATTTTGAAATCCATAAAATCCACTTTTACCGGCCATGCCAACACCAAAAACTAGCGTCTCACTTAACCATAGTATGTAATCGCCGTCAGCACAGTCATTAACTATTTTTACTCGAGAACGCTGCAACGAAGACCAGTCAAAATCCCTGCGGAGAACACTGCCACTTAAAACTAAAGTAATAGCGGGTAAATTTCCCTCTTTTGACAATCTGTTTAACGCGCTCGTAATTAAATATGTGCCAAAACTATGGGAGAAAATAATAAATTCGTTCTTATCATAACTTTCAAATATTTCTCTAAGATGCTTCACCAATCGGGTAACTTCGTAATTTCGAAAAGGCGGAATGAAAAATGCAATCGTAGGGAAATAGCCATACTTATATGAATGAAATGGCACGGCGCTTATTCTGCGATGAACAAGTTCTTTTAACCGAGTCTGCCACGCTCCAAAAGTTCTAATTCCATGAATCGTCAACGCATGGATTCCGTTTGACGATATTGTTCTAGCTAACTTTGAATTGAAAGTATAAGAAAGTGAATTCACCAAATTTGTTCGCCACCCAACTAAATTTGGATTAGCCTCAATAACTGTTAGACAGTATTTGTCGAATTCAAGTTTAAAAGTGTTTATATCATTTAGATGTGCAGTAATTCCAATTATTTTTTCCGGTTTGTGTAGCTTCGCTGATCGAGAAAGCTGCCCAAGCAGCGCAAGTCCAATTTTCGGATCCCCGGATTCACCCGATCTTTTAGGTAAGACGACATCAAGAATAAGCACATCGAAGTAGGAAACCTTCATTTCTTGTTTTGCTGCATCTGCGCAGTCAACCTCAATGACTTCACCACGCCCAGCTATATTTTGAGAGATTAAATGATTGGCCAACGAAGACAGCCTATTTTTGTCATCATCGACAATCAGAATTTTCATTTAATCAGCGCCGTAATAATTTTGAATGCCTCGTCTTTCCATGCAGACTGTGAGCTGTCGTAGAAAACCATACCGGCAAAATTTTCGCCACATTCCTTTGCCAATTCACTTTTTAAACCATCAAAAGTAAATGAGGTTCCCCGATCACTAAATGCCGAGTATTGTGTAATAAAAAGGATTTTTGTAGATGAGCCACTTCGAATTATTTTTCGGGCGATTTCTCGACCGGCAAAAGTACGAAACCGCCCGCCAGATTCAGATCCAACTTTGTCATAGGTGGGCAGACTGATATCCAACAAAACAAGAGAATAGTCTTTTTGTTCCAAAGCCTTAGATCCACTTGTAAATGACCATGCTTCAGTTATTCGTATTTCAGAGTGCAACGAGGTCACATATTCGATCGTCCTAGAGCGCTTGTGAGGATTATCTTCAACAAACAATATATCAACAGTCATAGCAGATCACCGCAGAAAAGTATTCATCGTCACGAGAAACTCTTAAAGTCGAGTTTGGCCCAAAAGTTACAATTTCGTTATAAGCCTTGATTAGACCGGAACCGCCTTCCGTACGCATCAAGGTACGTGCTTCAGGTGTCTGTATTGTCGATTCTATGCTCAACAAGAATTTTTCAGTTAGCAATTCAGCTTTTTCGTCGCTAAGATTATTCTTAATGATGACATTCGCCCCTCCCTCGGCAGGCGCACCATTAACTTCGACTCTTGTCGAATGACCAAGCCCACTTCGCCTGTAGCAGTTATCCAAAAGGTTAGTGACGGCAATTATAAATGGCTTTACTGATCTACCTGGAACCTCCACGGAACGAAGTTCATGAGATATGTTTCTTTGAATTGCAGACGCACCACCTTTGACCTGCTCAAACGAGCTTATGGCAATTTCTATTACTCGATCAAGTGATTGCGCTTGTAACTGTAAATTTTCAATGCGCCTAAACCATTCTGCAACAGTAGTGATATCTTCTTTAATTTCGCTTCGGGCGTGACCTATGGCACTCATAAGTTCTATTAGTTGGATCGTCCCTTTTGAAGCCCGAATATTTGTCTCCAATCGATCAAACAGTGCGTCAACTTTATCCCGAAATTCCCCATTTATTTTATCTCGAATAATATCTAGGTAAGATTCTGTTTTCTCCCACATGATATCCATTATAAAAGCAGACACTTTCTCCGCGTCTATCGCGACATCAACAAAACTTTTTATTCGATCAAATTCGTGTTTTCCAAGTAAGTATGTGAATACGCGGTCCTTTTGATCCAACTCATCATCGACTATCTTCATCCACTCCTCAGCGTCGATTATAAGTTGATTAAAATTCGCTGAAAATGCACCTAGATGCAATTCGATTTCCACCCAAAACTCATCTCTTAACAATGAATTCCTTTCGCGCCAGTAAACGTTTTTTTGATATTTACCAAAATCATCCGACTCTGTAATAAGCTTCCGCTCTTCAAGACGCGCGCGCATAAGATTAGAAAAAAATCCATGGCGAATCTCTGCGCTTAGGTTCTTATCCAAACCGTATTTTTCATCATAATGAAAAGCCTCACCCAAAACACTCGCCATTTTAAGCACAGCACTGTTTTTATCGCCCGATACATAAGCTTGTAATAAACCATTCGATTTATAATGCTCTCCCAACATAGTGATTCTGTCCTCACTCGAATCCTTTGCTAGCTTATAAATAGCCAACAATGCCTTCATTTCGTCGCTATATTTTTTCCTTATTGATTGGTCATCTACAAAAATTTTTGGTCCGTTAAAATCACTTGTTCCAGCATCAATAATAACTTGACTTACAATTTCTTCGACCTCTCGCATTCGAGAATCGGTGTCAATTATATTTAGCTCAAGAAGCTGATCTAAAAGTCGAACTCGTTCCGCTCTAAGTTCATTAGTATTCTCAAAACAACTCAGGAAATCCATCACTTCAGGAAGGCATATCTCTCGAAAAAAAACTATTTCTACATTTTTCAAATTCTTCATTGTCCCCAATAATTCACTTGGCTTATTAACTTGTTGATCTTGCAAATACTCCTCAAACGCTTCATGCAATACGTAATCACGATTTTGCGATACATAGCGATTATAGATATACGCAACTATTACAGCACTTAGATTACTCAAGCGCCTTTCCTCAATAAAGGTGATTAGTTTTTCCAATGGAAAGCACACATATTCGTTCATGTTTTGCGCAAGCATTTCAGCCGCAGTAGATATCAATCTTTCTGCTTGGTTTGTGTGTAAACAGTATGTTGATAGAACTTCGATGTAATCAATTCTCAAAGGCGTCAGAACTTTTAGTTTTTCCAACTTTGACTCAATCTCTTCTTGAGAAATCGATTCATTTATAGCTCTAAATATTTGGCGTTTTAAATTTCGGTATATCGGAACTGCATCGTTCTCTGTTTCCGCATCTACCTCTAACGCATCATGATTGCTGTTGATCATAGCTCGTGTTAACGGCGTTATTTCAGCCGTTGCAGACAAGGACATCGAAGCAGCCAATTCAGGAAAGTGAGAAATATATTTATTCGGAAGTGCCTTGTACAATGTAAGTTGAATATGCGGCCCAAAGCTAAAACAATGGTACTTAATAGCGGTTGATATTATTGCCTCTTCTGCTTGCGGCCAAAACGGATCAAGTTTATAAATTGTAGCCAATTGACTTATAAGACTTTGTAATAGATTTCCATGGTTTGAAATTTCGCTCGGTAAGGCCAAGTGAGCTGTAGCTTTAGCGACCAAGTTAACGTAAGCCAAAGGATTTTCAATTTCATCTTTGAGCCTCTCAAAATTGCTAATTACGGAGCTATAGTTTCCCAATTCATAGTGTTCAAGCAGAATCTTTCCTGCCGCTGAAGGACCTGATTCTGCACCGCCTAAGTGAGTGATATGCACTTGTTGCAATTGTGGATCTTTGATACAGTGACTAAGAACATTTAGTATGTCTTCTATCTCTTCGACCATTGAGACTCCAGTAGCTATTTGCTCTGCTACAGCCATTTTGATCAAACCTGTAACGATTACGTACTGATCCACGATAGGAAACTGTTGCGCCCTATCTAAACTTTCAACGTATTTATATTTTCCTTGAAGAGGATAAGGGGCAAATAAAGTTTCAATCAAACTGGCTATTTCTTTATAGCGTCCTCCCTTAAATTCATTCGCAGTTCCAAAAACTAACGAATTTAAGATTATCGAAGCATCGTTGGAGTCAGTTATTAATTGGCTGCAATGAAACAAATAGCTTAATATTGAAGGCCCAGCGCGGCTTTTGCAGTCTTCACAAAAAGTCCGAAGCTCCTCAGTTCTCTCTTGCATCGATAAAATTAATATTTTGATTCGTACGTACCAAAGAGATTCACCAAACAAATGGAAAACTTCAATTAGCAAGCCATCTGCTTCTTTGTAACTACCAAGCAGTATCAGTCGCTCAATCCGATCACGAAAATGGACAAACTGTGAAATTTTTTCAGAATTGGATTTTAAGGCTGTCTTATAAATAAGCCACAAGCGCTTAGGCTTCAAGCCGCCAATCACAAGTACATCTTTGGAAAACTTTTCAATTTGCGTCGAGTAAGATGCCAATAGATTTTTGAATCGTAGATTATTTTCTAAGCGCGTGTATGTCACCTCAAATATGTGCTCTGGTTCGTTGACAAAAAAATTAGCGACCTGCTGAAGATATTTTGAATCACTCATCGTTTTTGAAGCTATGGGATTACTCAACAAGGCTGCTGGAGATAAATATTTTTGGAAATTTCGAATTTGATTTTTAGCCATATATTTTATGTTTATATAATTTTTAAGCGAACAACTTGATTTTATTTTTATAATTTCTTCTGGCTAATGCTGTTTTCAGCATATTTAACTTGTCTACCAGGACTTTGATCTTTGCTAGCACTTTAGCGTCCTAGGTATTTTTGTGAGTTGTAAGATAAAGCAGCACTAAATTGATTTTTTATACTTGTTGTTTCCTTATTTAAACTAGCTCCATTGCTGATTGTTAGCACAAGATTTCGTTAGGCAAACCTAACGTTATCACTTTTGCGTTAAGTGTAACTAACGCAATCGTCACTTGTGTTAGGAATACCTAACGCAAAAATATGGTGCAAATGCAATTAGAATACATCTCGACCTTCGGCAATATTAAGCAGATCACTCAGAATATAAATGTTTGGATTTCGACCAGCTCCTGATCTAAACACTTGAATAAGATTAAGATCCGTTAGTGTTTTTAAAATTGCATTTGATGTGACGCGATTCGAAATGCCAGATCTCGTCGCAAAGTCTGTTGAATTAATAATAGGCTTCCGAAAAAAAGCATCTAAAGCAGGAATGGCATATTGTGAATGAGTGGCGTCAATAAAACGTATTTTCAATTCATTATATAAAGCCAATATTTTTTGCGCCTTATTCAAATTGGTATCCGCCTGCAAAATCACGCCATTTGTGAAAAACTCAATCCAACCTTGCCAATCACCTCGATCGGTAATCAATAAAAGCTTGTCGTAATATTCCTCACGATGCGATTCGAGATATTCCGATAAGTAGAACATAGGACGAGACAATAATCCGCGCTGAAAAAGCAATAAAGGAATCAACATTCGACCAATGCGGCCATTACCGTCTTTAAACGGATGCAGAATTTCAAATTGCGCATGTACTATCGCAATTTGCAGTACCGGGTCATCATTTGCGCTGGCAATATATGCAGCCCAACCTTCTAACGCTTGTGGCAAGACAATGGGATTTGGTGGTACAAAACGAGCGTCTTCTATTGCGCAGCCAGGTCTACCTATCCAGTTTTGATCAATACGGAATTGCCCTGGTGTCTTATCTTGTCCTCGAACACCTTGCATTAAACTCTGATGCAATTCTTTAATTATCGAAAGGGAGATGGGACGATGATGCAGAGCTGACTCTGCAGCGAATAGAGCGCTACGATAATTAAGCACTTCCTCCATATCAGCCTGACGTTCCGGTGCAACTTCCACACCACCATCTTGCTGCATAACTTCTTCTAGAGTTGCTTGAGTACCTTCAATACGAGAGGACAGAACGGCTTCATTAGTCGTAATCGGAGACAATAAAACTTCAGCGTTTGGTAAAGAACGAAGTAGTCCATCGTAGCGACCTAAAGCGGCATTCGCACGACTCATTAACGGCATCAATTTTTGCCAATTCAAATTTGCAACAGGCAACATAGGAGGTGTAACTGGTAATCTAGGCATAATTAAAGGGTCTTCACATCGTTAATACAAAATTATTTCAAAATCTATACTCCATCTATTTTTACAACTTAATTTGAAAATCCTGCGTTTTTAAGAACAACACGACAAACAATAGATGCAGGATAGGCGTTAGATAGATCTATGGCTTCTGCCACCAGTTAAGTAATATTTGCAAATTCGGGGATCAGATTATTCAAGAAAGTATTTCCCAATTTTCCGCTGGCTTTATTATCAATGAGAAAAATTGCGCCCCGCACTAAAGATATACTTTCATTTTGGCATGAAATCTTTTTGCAGTACGCAAAATAATAACAAAAGTTGCAATAAATTAAAAAATACTAATCAATTGCTGTAAGTTTAATTAAACAGGACATTCGCCTATGAACATTTAGGCAAGGGCAAATTCTAATTGCAGCTAAAATCAATGGTCGCAGCAATCAAAAGAGCAGGCGTCCAGCCGTTCTTTTGAGCGCAGCACGCCAACGTGCGAAGGGCAGGATGTGAGCCCCAAGGCGAACAAAGGTATTTTTCGCCCAAGCGCAAAATGCCTGCTCCTGTCTTGAGTTCGCCCTAGCGTACTCAAGATTGCACCTCGTCCAGAGGTGCAACCAAACAAGGATGGCAGCGCCCAAGCGCTGACAAGCCATTTTTAGCGAAGCGTTCGCCCCAGCGAAAAAATGGTGTGCCTTGTTGCCGTCGTCGGGACCCGCAGCCAGCGGGCGCTCGACCAAAGCGGAGAGTCATGAGCGTCCAGCGAAACCCAAAGGGCAGTACGACAGATTGCGCCAGCAATTCTGTTGTGCTGTGATTTTCCGCTTTGGTCGAGCGCCAGCGACGGCGACGGCAGGGTGAATTTTTTGACGAACAAGCGTCCAGCGCAGATTAGCAAAAAAGAGGGCAAAGCCCTCCAAGCGAATTAGGCACCCAGCCGCTCGCGCGAGGTGAATTGGCGTCCAGTCTCGCGTTCAGCAGACTGGTTAGCCAAGAGGATGGCATCCTCCCGCCAATGCTCGCCCAAGCGTGCATTGGCGGCCATGACGAAGTCATGGAGAGTTTAGATGCGTAAGTAGGATAGGAAAGCAGCAATTCCTGTCCTACTTACCCAGCGGACCGACGACTTCCATCCGTTTATGCTGGCCATTTTTCCAATGTAAATACTGGAAATTTGGCCAAATGCCGATCAGTTATTGGCACTCGTTCTCCGGCAACTGGCACAGATTTGATCATTTGAAAAACTCTTTTCAAACGTGAAGCAAAATCGGGATCAGGGCAAACATAATGAACCATCTCGTATTCGCCTTTTTTAACTGATTGCAGATAGATCGCAAAAATTGCTTCATAGCGCTTTAATGTTTTAATTGTGCGCTCAACTTCAATCGCAATTATTTTTCCATCTAAATCGGCAACAATGGCATCAGGGCGTTTCTTTAATTTCAACGGCAATTGATGCCCTGGAATCCAGTTAGTCCACCCACCACATTCAGCGGCAAATCTAGTACGCTGCACATCCAAATAATGGTAAATATTGGCGACCGAAATTTTACTGGGTTCAAAGTGTGGTCGGATCAGCATCGCCTCAAATTCGCCCCAAGCGTATGCAAGTCCTTGTGGTGTTATGCCCCACAGCGTCAAACGCAACTCCGTGACTCTGTGACGCACAATCATCCGATCTCGCTCCAATTTTTGAAGTAATTTTAGCGTCGCTGACTCGGATAATTTTGCGACATTTTTCAAGTTGTACAAATTACTCCAAGTCTCGTCACGCAAGTAACCAAGTACGGTTGGCCTATTTAGATCAGTCCGGCGACAGCGATCAGTAAATGAATGAATCAACATGATTCAAACATCCAGCAACGATTGAGCAACTGTCTGGGCGGAGCGGATACTCGGGATTTCTTTGTCATTCATTAACCGCGCACTAGCGAAACCGTATTGGGTCGGAGTCACAGCAAATTTTGATTTTTTAACAGTAATAGGCGCTGTAAAGAAGAACTTTGCCAGGCCAACCCCATAAATTACCGCACACCGGTCCGGCAAAGACGTCAGCATGTTTGTGTCAATCAAATTACGATCTGCTTGACGTAATGTGCGAGCGTTTTGACTAATTTCCGTCAGACCCGCATTGGTTTTGACTTCCCGTATTTCGTCATCCACCAAAATCATCCCAGACATTCGCGCAAGCCAATCAGCTGTATCGGGGTCCTTTACTGCATAGGAAATCTTGATAGAACAGTTTTCATTCACTGACGAAACCACAGAATCTGGATTCAAATCTGATGGGCAGTCCTTCAAATCCCCCAGCGATTGATGCGCGATCATTACATGAGCCCGCTTGTCGCGTATTGCACCTAATGCCTCCACCGCCGGTCTGGAAATGACAGACTTGAACTCATCCAGAAATATACAAACGTGTTTTGCATTTTGACGACCTCTCGACTCGATGTGCTGCATAATTGAAAGCACAAACATTCGCTGTAATTTTAAAATCTTGGGATTTCGCATAGAGCCTCTGACATATATGACGGCTCCCTCATTTATCAATTCGCCCAAGTCTGCGCCCACGCAGATATCTGTCGATTTGATCAGACTAATTTCTTCCAAGTCAGAAATGAACTTTTTACCGGATTCGCAAATATTTGGTTGAGTTTCCAGCATCTCAGTAAGCATTTGCGTTACGGTCATGGATGATGCATTCGGGATATTTGAAGCGATTCTGGAAGCTCGCCTGTCGTCAAGCCTATAAAAGTCCGCATCGGTGCCCTTTTCTCCCAAAGAAAATCCTGCGGCAAACAGCTCGTCAATCTCGTATGCCGTTTTATTCTGCAATGGATTCCACTGCGGGCAATCAGAGAGCAGATCAATATACACATATTTGACTCCAGCGCTCATTGCCGCGTCACACAAAACATGGCTCAAAAATTCATCGTTTTTCGGGTCAACCACAACAACGCACTCGCCGCTTAGTATTGCCTGTGTCAATAGTACACCGGCGGCAACACCCTTCCCGCTTCCGGTAGTTCCGACTATATCAACGTGCGACTTTTTCCATTTTTCGGCTGGAACAAAAACCGGTCGTGATTTTTCGTCCAGCCCAAAGAAAACCCCTTTGCGAAGATCGAAATATTTCCTTGGATCGTATTGCTTTTGGCCGTCCGGCAAATGAATGCCGATCTGGCGGATGTCTGTTTTTTGATTTCTTTCAACCTTACTTTTCTTGGTTAAGCGGCTTATTATTTTTTCGAATGCCGGTGACGTGTAGCGAATAGCCAAGATCACGCTGGAAAATCCCAAAGGAGCTCCGAGCATAAAGCCCCACAAATGATAATCGCCTAAATGCACCTCTGCATTCGCCAATCTAACACTAATCGATGGCAGAAAAAAATATAACCCAAGTTGGAAGCAGGCCGCGATGATTGCAACGCTAATGAATATCCTCGAAAGAAAGGATTTCCTAGCGAGCCACGCGAGAATCAAGCATACGCCGAAAATAAAACCAACCAGATACCAAAATTGCTCCAGGTATCCGATCCACGTGTTAAAAAATTTGATCAACAAGAAATTAACCTTATCCATAAAATCTCCAGAAAATATTTTTATCAATTGAAAAAATGTTTTGTGTTTTCATTTCTGCGCCCGATATTTCAAAATAATATTTTTGAAATCAATGGTTGGTTCTGATTTGCGCATGACGTTTTTCTCGTCAATATTTCTCTCAACATCATTTTTTGACCGTTCCCGTTCAGCCAATCGTTCACGATTTTCCTTAACCTGCACGCCAAGCTCCAATTGAAATGTCCCCAACAAATATCGACTCTTGAGTGATTCCAAATACCGAATTGGATTTTTTACATCCGAAATTTTCATTCGTCCATCAAGCTCATCCAAAAGCTCCTGCCCGCACAAAACGTCAATTTCAGAAAGAGACATTTCCATCACGCGTTTTACCGCTGGGCCGATTTTTTTTGGAAAGACAAAACACGCATTCTTAGCAGACACTTTTTTTTGTGGTGGTGGTTGTGTTGATGATTCAATTGAAGATTTGGGTGACAAACCTGTGTCAGATCTGGAACTCATTTTGTCACCCCGCTTTCTTTAAATTTGTCATCCCAAACGTAATGACATTGCTATTTCGTCTTACGAATTCATTCTTCTTTTCGGCCTTGGTTAAGTCCATGGCATAGACTGTAGGAAATTGACTGTTAGCTGCCCTTTGGGTTATCAATATCTCGCGATTTTCCAAAACTCTTATTAAGCGCTGGACCTGACGCACCGAATATCCCGTCTTCCAACTAAGGAGACGTTTAGACGGATAGATGCTAGTGCCATCATCTTTGGCGTGGTCCGCCAGCGCCAGCAGCAGCAACTGAATGGGGTGCGGAAAATCATATTTCCATATTTCGGCCATAATTTTTATTGACATTTTTTGCTTCCAATTTTCGTGTTAATTAATTATTAATTTGACGACTTTTGCGTCGCCGCCGCCAAATCACCAATCCATTTTTCAACTTCCGACTGCAGAAATAGCCTGCGTCGACCTGCTCTGAAGGATGGCGGCATTGGCGCGCCACTTGAGAGCCTATTTCGCCCTGTTTGGACGCTGATTTTCATGTGCTCACAAACATCTTCAAGATTCAAAATCTTCATGTGACTCCCCTTACGTTGATCTACGGTGTGATAAAGTCTATGCACATCATTTAGGTCGGTACATACAAACAACTCAAAAAACACGAGGTATTCTTTGCGCTCTAAATTGAAAACAAAAAATGAAACGAGATCGAATGCCGTCTTCCCAAACAAATTTGCCGATATCCCAACGAGGCAAATTAGGGTTAAAGCTGCGGCTTTTGGGTTGGAAAAGTTGTTATTTCCAGAATCAACTCTACGAAACCGAATTAATGGGAAATTTGTGGTTGAAGAGATTTTCACCAATAGAAAGAACAAATTAAGGAATGCTACTTACAGCGAAAGCAGTTTGAAACAAAAAGACTCTGTTTTTGATGAAAGGACTTGGCGTGGTTGGTTGCATGGAGACCTGAAGAGGCCGCAACTATTGAATTCACTATGCCGTCAACTTTCAGATGAGGATTGGTCTGGAAAAATTCTTGAATTAGATAAAACAACGTCACCGGTCTTATTGCTACTCCATTCAATTGACGTATTGGCCTTTAGCGCCGAGTGCGAACCAAATTCAGCCACAGCAAATTTTAAAATAAACCGTGCTCGAGAGATTTTAAAAAAAATTGAACAAAAATGGACAGCCAAATCGCAATTTCACCAAATATTTATTCCGAAAACTTGGCTGATTCATGAGGACATAGAAACAATCAATAAATCAAATAATTTTCAACATCGACAGAAAACCGAGAGGGAAATGTTTGAGCAAAAAGATCCACAAAACACGTCGACAACTAAAGAATCTTTAATAAATCTTCTCGGCAGTGTTCTCGGATCGTATTCGCTTGATTTCGGTGGATGTAGATCACTACCAACTACAAATTTTGACAATGACCGTGTTGAATTTATATTGAATAAAGACGTTTGTGATCGATTTGAGCTCGAAACCCCGCTTAAGTTTCTACAATATTTGCTACGAATGAGCCTTTATTTGGAAAGTAATTCTGAATTTCCAATTCATACTTATTCAATTGATTTGCTAACCACGGCAATTGCCACGTACATATTTTATAACTGGTACGACGATGGAATTTCTGGGCGAATTACTCGCGGACCGATAATGGAAGCAATCGACGCCACATTGAAACTGTTCTGTCTTGGAGGTTCGCATACTGCGGGTCATTTAATCTATACGACAGCGCCATGGGGAAGATCTGAAAAATTCTCACAGGACAAAGTTACGGAAAATTTAAAAAAAATTCGGCACGCGTACATGGACACGCTGCATGGCCACGGCATCACCCAACTCTCAATTAAACGTTTAGTGCAGGAGATAGAATTTGTCTTGTTGTCCAACAAATTGAAGCGCGCCCCTATCCCATCGGATCGAATTCCGGAAGGTGGCCGTATTTCACTATTTTAGCGAATCTTCAATTTCGCAGGCCAATTGAACAGTTCTTTTGAAATGTTTAAGAATTCGTCAGTTTCGCATGAGGCTGCTCTGAAAACATCGGAGCTAATTTACAGCTCTTTTCCGTCTATTTAATCCCGCAATTTTTCGTACTGAGTCTTAACTATCGGATGACTATTTTTGAATGCCAAATACGGCTGCACTGCCGTATAAGGAACGAACTATAAGTCTTCCATCATCAACATATAAACCGTTAATTTCACCTTTCGAATTATCTTCAAATACTTTGGGAATTACCTCAATTAGCTTTAAATTTCGGACGTTGAAAATAAAAACACCAATCCCGTTCGAAACACAGAATACGTAATCATTCACCGCCCAATTTACAATTTTTGGCAAGACGGCAAAAGTAATTTTTTTGTTTTGAATTGGATCAAAATACAAAAGAGAAATATGCCCCAAATCATCAGGCTGACCCATGAAGATTAAATCGTCTCTATTTGGAATTGGTATTGCAGTCGAGGATGATGTACCAGCCATCGAAAATTCTGCGACTTTTGCGCTCGGCTGCTCACTGTTCCCTTTTTTATAGAAAACGTATTGAGTGATACCCGGGCTTGAGCTTGTTATCCAAGTTCTGATGCCATCATATGACTTTGTTGAAAATCTTCCTTCTTCACTTACGTACTCGACGGGATACTTGACGATTTTATTAGGCGCATTACCAGAAATATCAGTTTCCGGGATAACTGCATCCGAAATTGGCTGCCAAGTTGTGAGTTCAAAAACAAACTGACTTCTTCGCTGGGCATCTGGATATCGAAATTGAGAATCAACTATCAATTTATCATCGACTATCGAAAGCGACTTAAGTGCATCCTGTTGTTCATCATCACATTCTGTTATTTTTAGCGTGGTGGTTTTTTCTAGCGATTTTCGATCAAAAATTTGGATTAAATCTCCACCGCCTTTAGTCGGATAGCAATCCCATTTTTCCGCATAAATGTATTTTTCAGAAAAATACAGATCCCCCTGCAATGGAGGAAGGTCAATCAATTTGATTGGCTTAGCCTGAAGCCCAATTTTTACCGCCTTGTCGAAAGGTTTATTTTCGACCAATTGAAGTATTTTGACATCTGGGTTATTTGAGATTACGGCGGCTTTAATTAGTGGTTCGTGTCTTGAATCGGGATCAATTTGGATCCCCAATTTGCTTAACTTATCAAATAGAATCAATGAATCATCGAACCGATCCAACGTCTGTCCGAGCCAACCGGCAAATTTGATAGCAATTGGAATTAAATTATTCGGCACGTTTCCACTATCTACCACGCCATTGATGCCACTTTGTTCGCATATTTTTACAGCTTGATATATGTCGGAGCTGGCCTCAAGGATTTTCTCTGCTTGCGTGCATGATTCAATTACAGCTTGATTTCGATATTTTCCAGAGCGAATAGATTCATCATTTAATTTATATGTCTGCATCGGCCATGTACCGCTATTCCCTGTTGATATTGGATCTCCAGCGGCCAGCAATATGTCACCGTTAATAAAAATTGAGGATGCAAAAATCGGAAGCCTTGCCATTTCATGACCGTTACTAACGTCAAAGACAACGACTCCGTTTTTGTTTTCCGTCGTTGTGAAGATCAGACCTTTGTGCATCGCAATCGAATACATTTCTGAATGTCTAGAAATGACATTTTCAATTTTAAAAGTCTTCAGATTGGCGACGGTGATTTCCCCGCAATTGGAAACTAACACGAGATGATCGCCATCCAGATGCAAATCACCTGGCTGACAATTTCGATTTGTGCCCAGTGATTGAGGCGGCAAAGTTATCCGGCCAAGTTCGTTTAATTGATGATCAAAAACAATTACTATTTTTTGTTCACCTTGATAATGAACTGTGAAAATTCTATTTTCAAGTGAGGATTTGATTATTTGGCCGGGTATTGTAGTCTCATGAAAGTTAGCCAAATTCGGTAAATCAAAGATTGCTATTTTTTGGTTGGATTTTTCGTCCATCCCCTGAACGAGGTAAAGTCGATCACCAGAAATAAAGGCATCTACGATACCTTCATGCAACCGAATTTGTTTAACTGACTTCCCTGTCCCGCGATCAATTACCTCAATTGGAAATGAAGCGGAGTGAGGAGTATGAATAACGATGTATTTGGAATCGACAGCGATTAATAGCGGATCCTTTCTTCCTTGCACAAAATATGATTTTTTTCCAGTTGTGAAATCCAAATTGAATATGCTTCGCGTATTTCCATTTTTGTCAAAACTAGAGAAAACCAAGTTGCCGCCTATTTGCTGAATGTTTTCTGGAAATCCCTGGCCAACATCAAGTGGATTTTTTTCTAGCGTGTCCAATTCGTTGAACGGCTTTGAGACAAGCTCGTTTTCCGTGATGATTCCATCATTAGCGTAAACAAACGATGCGATGAAGTGCGACATCAAACCTAGTGTGATTGAAACCAAGAATTTTTTGAGCGGCATATTTTTAAATTGTTATTTGTTTTGCTAATTAAAGTTGCCAATAAGTAATTATGCAAACCTTAACAGCTTACCGAAACGTTGTATATGCCCTATTTAGATCATATTGGCACGGTCAGATGGAAATTTGATTCAAAATTCCACAAATTTACTGGATTCATGAACTGGCGTTAGATATTTGGATTGCTCTCAAATACTTCGGACAAAATAAAATCCTCGTAACGTTGCAACATAGAACGCAATAAATCCAAAGGTCGCCTCTTATAGTGAGCCTCCGTGACGCTATTCGGTTTATGTCCGATGATCTGCTTGATCGCCCCGTCTGGTAGTTCTGCCCATTCGGACAATGTGGCAAAGCTTCGTCGCAAATCGTGGCTGGAGATATGTAAGCCAGTTTCATTGCTAATTTGGGAGATGAATTTGGCGGGTTCCCTAAATGCCCCCGATGAACTGCTTACGCTTGAAAACACAAATTCGTTCATTCGTGCCAATTCACGAATAATTTTCGCCGCGTATTTACCCAGCGGAATAACTCGATCATCACCATTTTTGGTATCACGAAAGGTACATGTTTCCCAGCGAAGATCTAGATCCTTCCAGCGCAAAGACAGCAATTCTTCCCGTCGAGCGCCAGTCAATAACAATATCTTCAAATATGTTTTCGCGGCGTCATTCTCGATTTTTTCACAAGCATCCCACCACGATTTGATTTGGCTTCGTTCCAAACTATTTTCACGCGGCTTCACTTTGTGCATTTTTTTCTTCAATGCCGATACTGGGTTTTCAATAAGTGCCATGGGATAGTTGCGACTTTCGATTGCCCAATTCAACACTGCGCTCAACGACCGAATCGCTTGATTGGCTTGCGCTGCGCCTACTTTATTCACGAGCGCAGGATAATATTCAGTGATCAGATTCCTATCAATCTTACGGATCGGCATTTCCGCCCAATCCAGAAACGCTCTTTTAATATGTTTCTTGTAGTCCCTGATGGTCAATGGACTTAAAGGTCTCACATCGCTCTGCCTCGCGGCAAGATAGGCGTCCCACACGTCCGCCAATCTAACGCTTCCGGCAAGTTTGGCTGCTCGGTCAACGTCACCCTTTTGAATATTTTCTTGTTTTATTAAACGTGGATCGATCCCCTTATCAATCGACAGGGTCGCCTCTACAGCCAATTTCCGCGCAGCCTCAATACTGTAAGCACCGACGCCATTCAGGGAATAATTCCCTAATTTGTACCGTACCGTTCGCCCTTTTAATTTGCCTTCGAAATAAAAGGCATAGATTGCGTCACCGGATCGTCTATCGACGGAAAGTACCAGCCCATTCAAACCGTCAGAGTAGAATTTCCTCTTCCCCGGTTCGCCGATAAGATGGTTCTTGATTTCTAATTTGGACAGATTGCCCTGTTTAGTTCGCGCCATATTTTGTCTAAAGCGCCGTTTTGGTAGGCGCTTGGTAGGATAAACATCGATACGTTGGATTATATTACAGCGCGATGAATTTAATTAAAATATTTAAAATCAACAACTTAATTATATTATGTGATTTTGAATTATTTCAAATTACCTCAATTTAAAGGATTGAAAATCCTTGTGTCGGTGGTTCGATTCCGCCCCGGGCCACCAAGAATGTTATAAAAATAAAGGGTTACACGCTTCGGCATGTAACCCTTTTGTTTTAGCTTTGCATATTTTACTATGCGATCCCGTTCACCGCACCTGCTGCCCTCCTTTGATCACCGCACTGGGATGCTCCAATACTCGCACATCCTTTAGCGGATCCCCTTGGACTGCAACGAAGTCGCCGTAGCGACCGACTTCAATCGCCCCGACATCATCTTCACGCGCCAACGCCTGCGCCGCATTGGTCGTGGCGGAGCGGATTACTTCAAGAGGAGGCATGCCCCATTCCACCATCTTCGCGAACTGCAGCGCGTTCTGGCCGGCGGGAAAGACCGCGCCGTTGTCGGTGCCGAAGATCATCTTGACTCCGGCACGGTATGCAGCACGGAAGGTCTGGCGCTGCTTGAGTCCAATCTCGCGTTCCTTGGCGAGTGACTCCTCATACATGCCGTTCTTCTTGCCTTCAGCGAGAATGTAGTCGTCGTCGTAAATATCCATAGAGAACCAGGCGTTGTGCTCCCTGGCCAGCCGGAACGACTCCTCGTCGGCGAGGCTGGCATGCTCGATCGTATCAACACCGGCGCGCAGCGCATCGTTGATACCGTTAGTGCCATGCGCATGCGCTGCGACCTTCAGTCCGAGCCGGTGAGCCTCGTCAACGGCCGCATTGATCTCCTCATAGCTCATCTGCTGCGCGCCGGCCGTATCGGTGCGCGAAGTCACGCCGCCGGTGACGCACAGCTTGATCACTTCGGCACCATACTTGTGCACCCGGCGTACCAACTGGCGGAAAGCGTCGGGACTGTCAGCGATAGCGGGCATCGGTACCGCAGCATAGCTTGGAGGAAGCCCTTCAGTGTCGTCGCAATGGCCGCCGGTAGCACCTAGCGCGTAGGTAGCCGGCACAATGCGCGGGCCCGGAATATAGCCTCCCTCAATGGCCTGCTTCAGACCGACGTCCCCGTAGTCGGACGAGCCTACATTGCGCACGGTGGTGAAGCCGGCCTCAAGCACCGCCTTGGCGTTTGCTACGCCCACCGCCACCCAGAAGCTGTCGGTGTAGTCGCGATAATGGACGCCGTCGAGGCGTGCGTCGTCAGTGAGGTGGACGTGCATGTCGATCAGGCCGGGGAGCAGCGTTTGGCCAGGCAAATCAATGCGGCTCGCGTCCTTCGGGATCTCGTCGGAACCTTGCGTCAGGATAGCCTTGATGCGGCCGTCAACGACCACGATCGCAGGCCGGTCTATTATTTTGCCCGTCAATACATCCAACATGCGATCGGCTGTGACGACGCTGGTGCCAGCCATCGTCGTGCTGCCGCACGCAACTGCCAGGGCGACGATCAGGAATTTTGTCACGACCTTTATGTCGATTTTCATGTGATTTTCCCTCGATTTCTATTTAAGTAGATTCTGTGAAATTGCAAATTGCGATACGGTGAAGACGCAAGTCTGCGCAACTGCAGCCAGGTTCCTCGTGCTCAGTAGTCGTAGCGCAGACTCAAGCCCACCGTACGTGGCTTGATCGGATAGAAGACGCTGTAAGAGTTGCCAGCCAAAGTGTGCAGCGTTGAACCTCCGCTGTCTCCGTGGCTATTGGCCAGATTGTCGACGTAGGCCGTGAGTTGCCATTGCTTGCGCGTGAACGCCAGGCGCGCATCCAGTTGGCTATATCCGGCGAGTTCTCCCGGCCGGTCAATGTTGGTGCTGCGTTGTCCGGTATAGCTGTGCGACAGACTGAAGCGTCCGGAAGAGTCGAGCGGACCGGCGAAAATGTAGTTGGCCGCCAGCGACGTTTGCAGATGCGCCGTGCCAGGCAAGCGGGTGCCCGAAGGCACAAGAACGTCGCTTGACGTTCGGAAATCGGACGAAGTGCGTGCATCGATGTAGGCACCGGCGAAGGTGAAGCTCAGGAAGTTTTCCGGTCGCCAGCCAGCGCTTAGTTCGAGACCATTGATGGTCGCCTTGCCCACATTGGCGATACCGCTGTACGAAAGCGCGCCGGTTCCTACCAGAGTGTTGACCTGTGCATCATTCCACTTGATCAGGTAGGTCGTCACATCAAGACTCAAGTCCTTCGCCGGCGCCATGTGCAGTCCGGTCTCGTAGCTCCACAGCGAATCCGACTTGTAGCGCGTGTCGGAGCCAAAATTGATCCCGCCGAAACGGTAACCCTCGGCCGCCGACGCGAACCAGACTACTTTGGCGAACTTGTACTTGAGATTGAATTTTGGGGTAAATCCCGACTGTGCGGCGTCGATTGTCTCGGGGGGTACTACGCCCCAGACAGCGTCGAACAGATGTGACTCGGTACTCATCTGTTGAGTGTTGCGGTAATAGCGTCCACCAACGCCAGCACTGAACGCGTCAGTGACGGCGTATTCGGTGTCGACAAATACTGCCTTCTCGGTCACGTTATCGCTGTCGGCTTCGCTATACAGCACGCCGTCGGGCACCAGATCGGCACCGATGAGGGCGGCGCCACCCGGTGCGTTCATTGTAATGTTGTAGTAGTCGGAATAGCGCTCAAAGAACAAGCCGGCAACGAAGTTCAACTTTGCATCGGCAGGGCTGGCGATGCGCAGCTCCTGCGACACGGTACGCGCGTCTATGTTCTGCGGACCATTGACGTCCGGCAGCAATGGCAGGCCAATTACCGTGCCTACGTCGCCGAACGATGCGGTAAGGTCCGCCTTGGCGGCGACGTTCTTGGTCACCAGGGAAGTGCTACTCGTGAGTGTATAACCGCCAAGATCGGCTTCGATCTTGGCATTGGCCAGCGAGAAGCGGTCATCTCGCGCGAATGGCGTAGGACTGGAGTGCACCATCTGGTCGGGATCGGGCGAGACCTCGAAGCTGTCACCAGTCATCGTCTCCTGCGTCATCAGGGTACCCGTCACCTTCACACCGGGCGTCGGTATGAACACGCCGATCATACGCCCGCCCCGCTGATGCAGGGTGTTCGCGTTCCTGATGCCCGTGCCGCGGTTGTCGATATAGCCGTCATCCTCCCGCTCGAAAAGGACGGTGCGCAGGCCGGCAACGTTATCGGACAAGGGCGTATTCATCATCATATCGACAGAATGACCGGGGCTGCCGCCAGACATGCCCGAAGTATCGGCAAGCATGGAGAATGCGAAGTTTTTCAGGTCGGGCTTGTTCAGCGTATAGCAAATGGCTCCGCCGAGTGAAGAGGAACCATACAAGGCGCCTTGCGGTCCGCGCAAAATGTCGATGCCTTCCAGATCGAACGGCGCAAGATCGGGCGTCACGATGACACCGATCGGGTCAGTAAACGGAACATCCTCAATATAGATGCCGGTGGTCGATTGCTGCAGGCCGATCCCAAAACTGTTGATCACCGTGGCAACACCGCGAATCGTCGGCATGGACTGATCCGGATCGCCCTTGTTGGTCTGCACTCCCGGCGCTCGCCGCAAGACATCTTCGGCATCCGTCGCGCCGGAATCCTCCAGCGCGGAACCGTTGAACGAGGTGATCGTGCCTGCCACCTCCTGACGCGATTGACGGCGCTTGTTGACGGTGACGATCACGGTCGGCACGGAGTCCTCTTCCGCTGGTTGTGCGCTGGATTCGACGGACGCTTGCGGCGTCGACTCACCTGGTGGTCTGACGAAAACGACGATGGCACCACTCGTATCGCGCCGAAACTGCAGACGCGTGCCTTCGAGCAAGCGAGCCAGCGCCTCTTCCGGCAGCAGATTGCCCTTCAAGCCTTTGCTGGACAAACCCTTGATGTCATCGACTTTATAAAGCAGCTGCACTCGGGCCTGGGTGATGTAGGCATCGAGTGCTGTCTTCAAGTCACCGCCCGCAATATTGAAATTAACGGTTTGACCATAAGCCGAAGCCGCGATGAACATAAAACAAATCATGCACAGATGTCTGAGTGTTCGGCAACGTGCGTGCCTGTTCATAAAAAGCCCCTTGTTGAAAAATCTACCCGCTGTAGACTAAGACGAGTGCAACATCATATTCCGGTAGCCATTATGTAATTTTTTTTCCGCGGCGTGCGAGTACTGTTGGGTGGGCGGTGTTACAATTTTTTTTCAACCCGACGTACCGGATTTTCTCAGCTCAACCGTCCTTATTAGTATACGAAGACCGTGCACGGACTGTAGCTGGCTTCGCGGGCGATGAGGAGCCGAGTTGGATATTGATGAATTGAACGCCTGGTTTGTGGACCAGGTGCTGCCACTGGAGCGCATGCTTGAGCGTTTTTTGCGCCGCAACTGGCGTGACATGGACGAGATTCCCGATCTGCGGCAGGAGGTCTATGCGCGCGTATATGATGGCTGCGCCCACAACCGTCCCGAATCCGCCCAGGCGTTCCTCTTGACGACCGCACGCAATCTCCTCATCGACCGGGCCCGGCGCAAGCAGATAGTGTCGATAGACGCTTATGCAGACATGGATGCAATAGTGGTAACACAGGACGAACTCAGTCCCGAACGGTACGTGACCGCGCGCAGCGAGCTGAGACTCCTGCAGATCGCGCTGAACCTGTTGCCGGCGCGTTGTCGCGAGGTGATCGAATTACGCAAAATTGAGGGCCTGTCGCAGCGCGAGGTGGCCACGCGCATGGGCATCACCGAGGATACCGTGGAGCGCCAGGTCTCGAAAGGCGTGCGCGCACTGGCTTCGGCAATGCAGAACACAGACAGCGGCGGCGCCGCGCCCAGCATCGCGACGCGGCTGCGGATGGGACGGAAAAAACAATGAAAAGCAAAGAATTGGATAACATCGAAGGTCGCGCAGCCGACTGGATCGCAGAACGCGACAGCCACAGCGGACATTTTCCCGCCGACCGCGCAGCCGCTCTGGAAGCATGGCTGTCGGCATCGACAGCACACAGGGTCGCGTTCCTGCGTCTGGAACATGCCTGGCAGCGTGCCGACCGCCTGCGTGCGCTGCAGGGCGCCGCGCCGCTAGTCACACCCACACCGGCGCGTGACAGCATGCGGAGCTGGTTCACCCGGCCGGCAGCACGACGCACTGCCGTAGCCTTAACGTTGTCCCTCATTGTTGGGGTAGTGAGCATCAGCTTTATGGCTAAGCCGGCCTCGCAGACCTACATCACCGAGCGCGGGCAGCGCGAGGCTATCATCCTGGCCGATGGCTCACAGCTGACGCTGAACACAACTACAAAATTGCGCACCGAGGTGACGAAGCAGGCGCGCGAAGTCTGGCTCGATCACGGCGAAGCTTATTTTGACATCGCCCATGATCCGCAACACCCCTTTATTATTCACGCCGGCAAGCAGACCGTGACCGTACTGGGTACCAAATTTTCGCTGTATCTGGATGGCGATCGGTTACGTGTCGCAGTCGTGGAGGGACGTGTGCAGGTGCAGGGTGGGGAACAGAGCCAGCCGGCGGTGCTGACGCGCGATCATGTTGCCCTTGCCGATGCAGACAACGTGCTCGTGACAGCCCAGTCGTCTCAGCAACTGAACGCCAGCCTGGGCTGGCTGCAGGGCAAGCTGATATTCAATAACATCAGCCTTGCCGAGGCCGCTTTGCAATTCAATCGCTACGGCCACAAGCAGTTGGTGATCCAGGATGCGGCAGCCGCGCGCATCACTATTGGCGGTGAATTTGACGCTGCCAACGTGGAAGCGTTTGCGCGCTTGTTGCATGCCGGTTTCGGGCTGAAAACGCAGATCGAAGGCGACGAGATCCGTATCTCTACGCCGTCATCGTAGGCCTGTAATCAATCGGCTCGAACGAGCCGGCCTCGCTGGCCACCCCACACTTCTTCCGAGCAGTAGATCTGACCACCCACATAGCGAACCGAGGGGACGTGGTCGCGCGCCAGAAAAATAGGCATATCCAGATCAACTATGTCGCACAGTTGACCCAGCACGAAGGCCGGTGCCATGGCAAGACTGGTCCCGCACATACATCCAACCATCACCTTCAGGCCAAGCTGGCGCGCCCGCGCGGCCATCATCAATCCTTCGGTCAGTCCGCCGCATTTATCGAGCTTGATGTTGACCACATCAAAGCATCCCACGATCTGCTCCAGCTCGTTCAGGTCCAGACAACTTTCGTCCGCTGCCGTTTCAAGCGGAAAGGTCACTGCGCGCATGTCCTGCTCGCGCCCCCGTGCAAACGGCTGTTCCAGCATATCGATACGGCAATCGACCAGCACCGGCAGCAATTTATCTATCGTCGCAAGCGAGTACGACTGGTTGGCATCGACGCCCATCCACACATCCGGCCGGACCCGTCGCACGGTCCGGACGCGCTCGATGTCAAGTTCCACTTCACCGGTCAGCTTCAGTTTCAGGGCGCGTGCATGTGAAAAGGAACGGGCATGTCCCGCCATGACTTCCGGCGTATCCGCGCTCATGGTGAATGTGGTACGCAGCGGACGGGTCGATTGCAGACCAGCCAACCGCCAAACGGCACAACCCTGCTTCTCGGCTTCAAGTTCCCACATCGCGCAATCGAGTGCATTACGCGCGCCGCCAGGCGGGAGCCTGTCGCGCAGAGTCGTGCGCGACAGGCCTGCTTCGATTTCATGGCGTAGCGCTTCCAGCGTCGGCAGCATGCCTGCTGGCGCATCCTGCATGTAAAACACGCCTGCAGCTTCGCCGCGCCCCACGTGCAACGCGTCGCGCAGGCTCACTTCAAGGACGGGCACTTCGAAAAAGCAATGGCCGGCGATGTGTATCGGCTCACGCAGGAGCAACGGCTGAATGGACATGGCGAGCTTGAGTGAATTTTTCATAATAGCTAAAGTGAGTGAAAAGAAGTGGTTGATGACGATGGCAACAGGTTAGAGGACTGGTGCAGCACTGTTGGTCTTGCAGCCCCGCTCTTGTGGAGTTTGGGATGCAACAATCCGCGAACGCAGCAACATGAAGGCCGCGGCCGTTGAGAGTGCCGCCATGCCGCTGAAGAACTGAGCAGGCGAAGTCAGGCTCCATGCGCTGCCGGCAATTCCCGCCAGCAGGTCGGCGGCGAACGACGCCAGGAACCAGGCGGCCACCAATGTGGCGCCCAGTCCGGGCGGGGCGATTTCCGCAAACAGACCCAGACCAACAGGCAGCACATACAGCTCCGACATGGTGAGCACCAGAAAAAACAACAGCAGCCAGACCCCGCTGATTAAATTCGTACCGGCCGATTGACATACGCCGGCCAACAGCAGGTAGGACAGCGCCAAGCCGAAGGCACCAAAGGCCATCTTGCGTGTAGCCGTAGCCTCACGCCCGCGCACTGCCGCCCGACGCCAATGCGCCATCAGAAATGGCGTCAGCAGGAAGATGAAAGCCGGATTCAGCGATTGCACCCAGGTGATAGGAATCGTCAAACCCCACATCGTGTGATTGACGGCGGTGTCGGCCCACAGCGCCAACGTGTTACCGGTCTGTTCGTAAGCAATACGAAACAGAACCACGGCAAAACCGACATAGAGCAATTTGCGTACGAGCGCGAGATCGAGCCGACCGGACAACGCTCCGGCTTTTCTGTCCGGCCACACTTCCGCCGGCAAGTGCTTCATGCCGAACACATAGTTCGCCAGTCCCAGACACATGCCCACGCCAGCTGCGCCAAAACCGTAGTGCCAGCCATACAGCTCGCCCAACGTGCCGCAGATAAGCGGTGCCAGTAACGAACCCAGATTGATACCGACGTAATAGACGTTATAAGCACCACCGCGGCGCGGATCGTTTTCGGCATAGAGCCCACTGACCTGGCTGCCCAAACTGGGCATGAACAGGCCGTTACCCAATGCGATCAAGGTCATGGCGGGGAAGAACAACGCTTCCCTGCTCATCGCAAAGTGTCCCAGAGCCATCAGAGTCCCGCCTATGATCACCGAGCGGCGCTTGCCCAGCCAGCGGTCGGAGATCATGCCGCCAAAGATCGGCGTCAGGTACACGGCAGCGCCGTAGAGTCCGTACACCAGCGAGGACAGGGAGGGACTGAAATGCAGCTGCTTGGTCATGTAATAGACCAGCAAGGCGCGCATGCCGAAGTAGGAAAACTTCTCCCACATTTCCGTGAGAAACAGAAAGGTCAGACCCTTGGGGTGGCCAAACCATACGCCACACGGATTGACGGTAGCGTTCATGGTGCTGCTTCCATCAGCTGCCGCGCAAAATAAACATATTCCATGGCGGAAGTGCGGGCGACTTCCTGCAAATTCGCGTCGGCGCCGTGCCCTCCTTCGTTGAACTCGTAGAAGTAATACGGAATACCGTATTCCGACAGTCGTGCAGCAAATTTGCGAGCATGCTGGGGACCGACCCTATCGTCCTTGGTCGTCGTCCAGACGAACGCCTTTGGATACTTCACGTCGCGCCGGAGGTTGTCGTACGGTGAAATCTTCGCCAGAAAATCCCGTTCGTCAGCATTCGATACCGAACCATACTCACCGATCCACAGGGCGCCGGCGGCAATCTGTTCGAAGCGCAGCATGTCTAACAGCGGCACCTCAATGTCGACGGCGCTCCAGAGCTCCGGGTGTTGCGTCATCTCGACGCCCATCAGCAGGCCGCCGTTTGAGCCGCCCATGATGCCGAGCGAGTGCGGGCTCGTCACCCTGCGGGCGATCAGGTCGCGTGCGACGGCGGCAAAGTCATCGTAGACGATCTGGCGCTTCGTCTTCAGTCCGGCTTCGTGCCAGGACGGGCCGAATTCGCCGCCACCACGAATATTGGCTACGACGTAAACGCCGCCGCGCTCCAGCCACAACTTGCCCATCGTGCCGTCGTAACTCGGCGACTCCGAAATCGCGAAACCGCCGTAAGCGTGCAGAATGGTCGGATGAGTGCCGTCCAGCGCCATGTTCTTCGTATGGACCATGCTGTATGGAATCCGCATACCGTCACTCGACGTCGCCTCGAACTGTTCAACGACAAGTTGCGAGGCATCGAACTGCGCCGGCAGTGATCGCAGGATTTTGGCCTGGGCCGGCATGCCGTCTACACGCCACTGGCTCTCCGGCTGCAGGTAGCCCGACACCGAGAGGTACGCCGTAGCGGAATGCGGCGAGGCGTCGCTGATGTTGACCGCCACGTCGTCTGGCAATGCAATGGGCGTTGCGTGCCAGGTGTCGTCATGCGAACGTGTAAACATGCAGGCTCGTCCGCGGACGTTGTTCAGCAGCGTGACCAGCAGACCGGAACCGGTGCCCGACACCTCTTCGATCGACTGGCGCGCGGTGGGCGCGAAGATGATCTCCGGGCGCAAGGTGTCCGGTGCCGCCAGCGCTTCGGCAAGATCGACCGCCACCAGCATGCCCTGTCTAAATTGCGGCCCGGCGGCCGGCCATTCTTCGTCGAGCTTGACAATCAATTGCCCGTCGAAGAGTTCGACGACACTGGCCTTCGCGGGCAGGTTCAGCTTCTTGGTTCCAGACGGCGTCAACAGGCTGGTTTCCCAATCAAAAAAGGTTACGCCACGTTGAATGACTACGGCCTGATGACCCTGCGCGTCCGCGAATGACTTCACCTTCAGTCGTGCGTCTGAAATACTGCCACGGTAGACCTCCACGGCAGCGGACAGTGGTTGGCCGCGCCGCAGGCGTTTGACGATATACGGATAGCCGGACCTGGCCAGTTCGCCAGGTGCCCATTCGCGCGCAACGATGAGCGTATTCGTGTCCTCCCACACCGCGCTCTGCCTGCCCTTGGGTAGCTCAAAGCCGCCGCTGACGAATCGACCCTTGCGCAGGTCGAATTCGCGCACGGTAACGGCGTCTTCGCCGCCGTCAGACAGCGCGATGAGGCACTTGTTCTCATGTCTGGCATCGCACTGGGCTCCCTTCCAGATCCAGTTGACATGCTCAGAGGCTGCCAGCTTGTCGAGATCCAGCACGGTCCTCCAGGATGGCGATCCGCCCGAGTTGTAGCTCTTGGGCGACGTGACGCGCCATATCCCGCGTATGTGATGGGAGTCCTGCCAGAAGTTCCAAAGACCGCCGTCGATGCGATGCGCGAACGGAATGCGATCGCTCGCCTGCTCGATGGCCAACGCCTGCGCGTGGAAGCTCGCGAAACGTGGATCGGTCGTCAACACGGAGCTTGTCTTTTCGTTCTCGGCGCGCACCCAATTAAGCGCCTCGGGGCTGTCAATTTTCTCGAGCCACTGGTAAGGATCATCGACAGGGGAGAGACCCTGCGCTGCGGTTGCGGTAGCGAATAACAAAAGAACGGACGATGCGAAAGCGGGCCAAGACAGTTTTGACATAGGGGGTACTCGTTGTGGTTGGAATTATTTGGAAGGCATGGGCGTTAAAACTCGACATCGGGTCGCCATTGCTCATGTAATAGAAGACGAAGCCCCGCCGTTATTCCGGTATCGACCAAGAAATATTTTTCGGTTTTGTCAGACAGAATTCGTCGGTGCGCGGCGGGTTATGCAGGGATAAATTTAGCGTGGTTCGCGCTGAAATTCCGAGTCGGCACGCCATTGCGGATAGTTGCTTCCCTGTGCGACGTCGAAGCCGACCCGGAACAACAATTGCACATCTTCCACCGCGCCGGACAAATCCCACTGATCATCAACAATGTCATCCACACTGTGATAATGATGGGCGACGTAGTCGTTCTTTTTTTTACTGCCATAGTCATCCGGTTTGCCCAACACTTTGGTACCGGCTTTTAAAAACAAAATCGGCACGCCTGCCTTGGCAAATTCAAATTGATCGCCACGATAAAAAGCACCCAGCTCAGGATTCGCATCAGGCAGCGCTGTTCGTCCCTGCAAGCCGGCATCCCGGATAACCAGATCATCGACATCGGATTTTCCAGCTCCGATGATTCTTAAATCACTGGTGCGACCGTAGGCACTGATGACGTCCATATTAATATCGAGCAGCGTTTTATTTAACGGATATAAAGGATGGCTTGCATAATACTGGGCGCCCAACAATCCCTGCTCTTCGGAAGTCGTGGCAATGAAAACAATCGTGCGTTTGGGTCTGACCGGTAACGCCTTGTAGGCGCGCGCAAGATTGAACAGCGCAGCAACGCCGGCAGCATTGTCCAATGCACCGTGGAATATCTGTTTGGTGCGTGGCCCTGGCAACGAGGTGTCGATTCCCAAATGGTCCCAATGCGCCGAATAAATAATTGTTTCGTCTTTCAGTGTCGGATCGGAACCGGTAATTTTGGCAAGCACATTGCGTGACCGTACTTGTTGAATTTGGTTGCTTACCTTAAAGCTGACTTTGATACCCAGATCAACCGGCTTGAAGTTTTTCGACAAGGCCGCCCGTTTCAACGCATCAAGATCAAAGCCGCCTGAATGAAACATTTCTTTGGCACGATCAAATTGCATCCATGCCGCCACCGAAGGAAAGTGCAAAGCGCTGTTTTCCAGACTGAAGTTTTTATGCGCCCAGCTATGGCGTACCACCTCAAATGGATAACCGGCTGGCTTGGTTTCATGGATGATAATTGCGGCCGCCGCGCCCATTTTTGCCGCCATTTCAAACTTATAAGTCCAGCGGCCGTAGTAAGTCATTTCGCTGCCTTTAAACATATGAGTATCCAATTTGGAAGGATCGGCTGGGTCGGGTATGGCAGGGTCATTAATCAGCATCACCAGCGTTTTTCCGCGCAAGTCCATATTCTTGTAATCATCCCATCCATATTCCGGGGCGATCACTCCATAACCGACAAAGACCAGCTCCGACTTATCGACGGCGATTTCCTTTTTTTGCTGCGGAGACCATGCAACAAAATCTTCCGAAAAGTGCAGCGTCGTAGATTGATCTCCGGCCGTCAGCGTCATTAATGGCGTTGATGTGATGCCCGCGAGCGGCACATTTTGAATATAGCTGCCATCCGGGTTGCCTGGTTCCAAACCCAGTCGTTTGAATTGCTGCTGAATATACGCAACGCTTAACTGCTCACCCTTGCTGGCTGGCGCGCGCCCTTCAAACTCGTCGGATGACAGCACCTTAATATGTTGCAGCAAGTTCTCGGCAGTAATCTGATTCAACGCATTTTGCGGTGGAGCCGTAATCTGATTTGAGACATCGGCGGCGCTCAGGTAGCCGGCTGTCATACAACCCAGCAGCAGACTAAAAAATTTAATTTTCTTCATAGGAGCTTTATTCGTTTTTTAATATGTGGAGATCATTACTCACGTCGCGCGACGCTATTTGCTTTCCAATAGCTGCAGCGCAGCGTTTTCATTTTGCGGATTCAATGCCAGAGAACGCCGATAACTTTGTATCGCCAGCGATTTGTCATTACCGACTTGATAGGCATTGCCCAAGCCGTCATACAGATCGGAACTATCCGGATAAAGCAACAGTGCAAACTTGAATATCTGAATCGAGCGTGAGGAGTCCTGATTCTGGAGCACTTGATTTCCCCAATTATTCAGCAGGTCTTCATCAGGTTTTAGCTTGGGCTCATTCAGGTGCAGATCGTGAATCACATCGCCGGCGTGGTCGAAACCACGGCGTGCCAATTCTGCGCCTATGTTTTCCAGCGTCGGTGCCATGCCTTTGGCTTTGCGCGCATCTATCCTCATCAGGTGGGCTGGCACCTGATTTTTTACGGGATCATTATTCAGAAAGGCCAATGCGGCGGAATTATTTTTCAGGTAAGCGTCAAGAAACTGATGCACATAGCGCGCTACCCAGCTATGGGCAATTGCGGCCTCCTGTCTTGTATATCCATCCCTGAATGATTCTTCAGGGACTACCCGCAAAAAGTAGGATGAAAAATCCGTATGAACCATCGCGTTCATCGATACGATATACACATCGGAATAATTCAATTCGTTCAGAAAGTTGCTGGAAATATCGATGAATTTCTTATCGTAGTTCAACTGCTCCAGCGTATCCGGGCGCGACGCAACAAACAGATACGGTATGCTGATTTTGGCGGGCGTCAGATAGTTGATCGCCTTTACGGTTTCATTGTCGTAGCGTACCGTGCCATCCAGACTGACGAGCGCGCTGATTCGATTGTCCTTTGCTGCAGCAGCAAGGTTGGACAGGCCGCCCCAACTGTAACCGACCACGGCGATATGATCGAAATCAACCTGCGGCAATGTGCGTGCATATCCGATCAAAAATTCGATGTCGCCGGCCTGGGCTTCCACGCCTTCCAGATCGCCGGTCATTGCCCGCGATGATGCCCCCATATCTGCGCTGGCGATAACGACATAGCCTTGACTTGCAAGGTATTCACACAAATCGGCATTTTCATAGGCTCTTGCACTGAAACTGGGCGCGTAGATTACCAGGGGAAATTTACCTGGTAATGCAGCAGCATCGCGCACCGCCCACATCGGTTGATTAAGTACGGCCTTCAGCGCCGGTGCAAACCTGTTACCCGTCCCGGCATGGATCGCTCTTAGTTTGCCAATAACGTTCGGATTGGTTTTCTCAAATTCCTCCTCGGTCGCCGACGTATCCGCGTAATCACCATAACTCATTGCACGGCCACCTCGTTGGGCCGGGTACCATACCAATGTCTGAATCGGCCTTGCACGTTCACCTGTTGCACGTTCACCTGTTGCAGGTTTGCCGGAGACAATGTCAAATTTGCCTGTATAAGACCTTGAATAATCGTACTGCTGCACGACCCGTATTCCGACCGGATACGGGCCAGGTACATTTGAAAAGGTAAATGCAGAATCGGCACCTGCCACGCCTGAGATTGCCAGCAATATGCAGAAGAAAATTGTGCGCATCCGATCGCCTTTCAAAGTGAGGTCAAACTGACGTATCAAAAGTCGTATCGCAAACTGACGCCGATCACTCTGGGTTTCGTGGGGTAGTACACGTCGTACATGTTCCCACCCAACGTGAGAACTTTCGATCCGCCGCTTAAACCGCGGCTATTGGCGATGTTGTTGGCATATGCAGTAAATTCATAATTGGTCCACGCAAGACTCATTCTGAGATCAAACAGCTGATATGAACCCAGAGTTCCCGGCAGATCCAAATTTGTGGTCCGTTCACCGACGTAACTGTGCGTCAGCGCAATACGGCCAGTGCTATCGGCAAAACCGTTGAACCTGTAGTCAGCTTCTTCGGATGATTGAAAACGTGCCGTGCCGGGCAAGCGCGTTCCGGAAGCAATCACAGCCCCGCTGGGCGAATCGAAATCAACGGCAGTTACCGCGTTGATATAGGCAAGCGACTCCTGCAAAGTGAATGACTTGACCGGCGTCCATACCAATGTCACTTCATCGCCGGTAATTTTCGCCTTTCCGACGTTCGCAATACCGTTGACGGCATTTTGTCCCGTTCCGACCAGCGCGCTCACTTGCGCATCTTTCCAATCGACGAAGTAAGTAGCGAGATTTAAACTAAAGTTTTTCGACGGATAAAAACGAACCCCGGTCTCATAGTTCCACAATTTGTCCGATGTATATTGGGTCCGTGATGAAGGAGTGGTTCCGGGATTGACCCCGCCAAAGCGGTATCCTTCGGACACCAATGCATACCATTCCGCGTCGCTGAATTTGTACTTCACATCAGCTTTCGGCGTAAATCCGGATTGCGTGTTATCAACCAACAAGGTCGGAACCACACCCCACAGGGCGTCTAACAGATGCGAATTATAGGAAGACTCCTGTGTGTTGGTGTAATACCTGCCGCCAAGTCCGATGCTGATTTCTTTGTTTAATTGATAGTCGGTATCTGCAAAGATTGCTCTCTCAGTCGTATTGTTAATATCGTCTTCCGTATACAGCACATCGTTTGGAATCAAGGTCGGGCCGAACAGCGCCGCCCCACCCGGTGCGTTATATTTTGCGTCGTAAGTACCTTTGTCGTTCTGGTAGAAGAGTCCGGTAACGAAATTAAGTTTTCCGGCTGTACCGGCGACACGAAATTCCTGGGAAAATGCATGTGAATCTGTATCCATGGGTCCATCAACTACCGGGAGTAACGGAAAGCCCATGGAGACGCCGATATCCGACCAACTGGCCGTTCCATCGTATTGCGCGTGGACGCGCTTGTTGACCTCTGAAGTACTGCTTGTCCAGGTAAGGCCGGCATAGTCTTTCTCGATCAGGAGTTGGCCGAGCGAAAATCTGCCGTCACGCGACGAGGCGGTGGGCGTGTTAATGGTCATACTGTCCGGGTTGGGCGATACGGCAAAGCCGTCTGCAATATAGGTGTCTTGATACAGGTAAGTTACAGAGATTTTCAATGTCGGGTCTGGCTTCAATAATCCCATCAAACGCCCACCTTGCTGATGCAAGGTGTTTGCATCGTTGATCCCGGTTCCGAGATTATCGATATACCCCGCTTCCCTGCGATCAAACACGACTGCCCGAAACGCAGCGACATCCGTTTGCAATGGAATGTTCAGCATGGCGTATTCGGAATGATTAACGCCACCCGTCACCGGCGCACCGGCATCAACCAGAATCGCTGCATCTACATTCTTCAGATCCGGTTTGTTCAATGTATACCTTATCGCACCACCCAATGACGAAGAGCCATACAGAGCGCCTTGTGGTCCGCGCAAAATATCAACTCCCTGCAAATCAAACGGTGCCAGATCGGGCGTGGATGTCACACTGATCGGGTCGGTAAAAGGAACGTCCTCAATGTAAATTCCGGTTGTAGATTGTTGCAGTCCCGCGATGTTCGAATTCGTTACCGTACCAACACCCCGAATTGTCGGCAGCGAAAGATCCGGATCACCCTTGTTGACCTGCACACCGGGGGCACGCTGCAACATATCTTCTGCATCCTTTACGCCGTTGGCCTCCAATGTTTCGCCAGAAAAGGAAGTAATGGTTCCGGCAATATCCTGACTGGTTTGACGCCGCTTATTCGCAGTGATGACGACTACATTCGCGGCATCGTCGGTCGCGGCATTACCGGTTGATGTTGCACTGGCGTCTTGTGTCGTTGCCGCTGGCGCTGGCGCGGTCGTTCCATTCACATCTGCCGGAACCTGCTGCGCCCACGCTGATGCACCGAACAAACCTGTTGCAAATGTAGACGCAACGGCTACAGCACAAGCAAAATTAGATTTTCGATTCCCAATCATTTATTTTTCTCCTGGTGATACTAACTATTTAGTTATTAGTTATTGAATTTTTAATTTATCCAACATTGTTCTGGTTGTTATTAGAGAAGACGAAGTCCCGCCGTTTTTCCGGTATTGATCGGGAAATCTTTTTGGGTTTTAAAAAACTTCAATGCGAACACGAAAATAAGCTATCGAATATTCACGACACCCTTTAATATTCCAACTAACAGTTAAAGTCATACAGCCGTCCACCCCAAGGGAACGTTGCTCATGCCGGTTAAGCCAGAACTGAAACGACCACCAACCCACTCTCTGCAAGCTGGCGGTGCAGATCTGGCTGGTCGTAACGCTGCGATTCCGGCTGCCCCGGTTGCACCCGCTACCGAATTTGGCAATTACAGTTATGCCGCAAGTCCGCTTCAATTAAGAAAAAACGATACTTCTGAAGTTGCGACATCGTCGGGCTCCGCACACACCGGTTTTAAGACCGGCTTGCCCGACCATCTCAAATCAGGCGTCGAATCGCAGTCAGGGCTGTCGCTCGACAACGTAACAGTGCATTACAACTCGCCGCATCCGGCCCAGGTCAATGCGCTGGCTTACACGCAAGGAACCCAGATCCACCTGTCGCCCGGACAGGAACGTCATTTACCGCATGAGGCATGGCACGTGGTGCAGCAGGCACAGGGGCGGGTCCGGCCGACCACTGAAGTCGGCGGCATGGCGGTCAATAATGATGTCGGCCTGGAACATGAGGCCGATAGAATGGGTTCGGCCATATCGGCCGCTCCGTCGCTGCAGGATCAATCCGCGCAGCCAACGCCATTGAGTCCTATCGCCGACCAAGGGTCGCAGCCGATACAGAGAGTCATCGACTTTTCTGACAAGGTTCAATATCAATATACGAAAGATACTTATCTCACCATGCTGTGGCGTGAAGCGCAAAAAACCGATAGCGCCATTACGTTTGATGAGGTTCGACAGGCATGGATAGAGGCAGAAGCGGACACAAAGGAAATCGTTTTACAGGATAGGATTGATCTGGCCTGGGAAGATCTGCGACCGTTTGTGGGAAACGCAACGGTGCCGCTGCGCGCGGCTTTGGACCCCGCTGCCGAGGCGCTCGCATTGGACGCGGCCGGCGCCAGCATTCCGATGACAGAGCGTACCGGATTGACCAGGCACAGAAACGCCGTCCGCGGCGAAGCCGGAACTATCTTCCCTGCTGCGCGTGCAGAACTGGATCAGGATGGCAGGAACTGGGATCCGGACAATCCGGCTGAATTCGAAGCAAAGCCTGCCGGTGTCGACTACACAAGCTGGGATAATCTGGCTGGCCTGCAAAAGCGCTTTTTGCTTAATAATCAAAAAAATATTAATCGCCTCGTCGCAGAGTTGTATGACGTCGTTGCAGCGAAAAATGATAGCGGCGACTACATCCTCGCCCTATTCAGTCAGGCGTACTTTTTAAGCAAAGACAGCAAGCAAATCGCGGAAGCGGCGGGCATAGTCGATGGCGGAAATTATCTGCTGACCCTGTTTAATATCCGACGCGGTCTGCATGATAAAGACGTCAGATCCTACAGGGCTACACCAGCAGTAAAATCCGCCGCGGAACTAAAAGCCAAACGCGGGCCGATAGACTGGCTCAATGAAGGACTGCATGACATCTTGCGCGAAGATGCGCCATTTTTGCGGCAGAGAGCAAAACAGGTCGAGAATTTGGCGGGCAAACCTGATGATTTCGACATTTTGAAAAAATGGGCCAGCGGCGGATCCAGCGTGCAAGAACAGCACAGCAATATGGATGCGGACGTATTGAAAACCATCGCAAAATCGCACGGCAAAATGGGCAAGCAATCTCCAGTACAAAATTTCAATTTATTAGATAAGCTGCTTGCCGACATCACGCCCGTAGTCGGTACTTTATACGGCGCCTATCCACGCAACGACAGTTTGCGTCCCGGCTATCTGTTTAGCCAGGGTACGCCGATGAGCGCCAGCGAATCGCCAGGCGGTACGGTTACTTTTTCTGCACATGTCAAAGGCGCGGCGGATCGATACAAGATATACGCGACCGGCGTGAATGGCATCCCGATCAGCGCCGTGGTGCCAGGTGTCGGACAGGGACAACGAGAGGTGCTGTTCAGGTCCCAGGCGACTTTCAAAATCCTGTCGATAGAAGAAGGTAAATTCGGCGCCAATGTATCGCGCATTATTACCATGGTCGAACAGCGCGTGGCAACCAGTCGCGAGACTGATCCTGACGCCGCCGTTAAAACCAGCCAGCAGACTTTGCTCAATGAAGGCGACAAATGGCTGACCAGATTTTCCCATGTGGATATCGACGAGAAAACGCAGGCGTGGTTCATCTCAAACAATGCCGGCGGCCGCATTGAAGGACAGCAGGATGCGAGTTTCGCCTTTCCGTATGGCAGAGCAGCTGCCCATGCGTGGCACAACGTGATCACCAACGACACTATCCCCATCTGGGCCGTGAAAGGATTTATTCGGATTGCCGCCGATTTGCTGGAAGAAAAGCCGTCAAAGATCAGACTCATCGCAGACGGCGAAGATCCGGGAAGTTGGGGAGAGCCGAAACGGTTGGAAGATCCTGAGAAAAAAATCTTGCGGGCAAATGGGTTGGTGGTGACAGACGACAAGAAAACAGGCCTATCTACGGTCAGCTACAAAATAGAAAATAAGGAGCCCGAGCTGAAACGCATATTGACTCAGGGCTCAGCGGAGATGGAGAAAATAAAACTCATGCCGCTCCCGGACAAAGATAACGCGCGCCTGATTGCCAGCGCCAAATTGGCCGCGCGTATCCAGCAGCGACTAAGCGTGCTCCATCCTTTACATGACGGCAATGGCCGTATCAGCCGCGCGTATGCCTACCTGATCCTGCGACGGCTCGGTTATGGCGAGACCGAGATGCCGGCATTCGATCAGGACAAAGACCAATCCACGCCAACAGCAGAATGGGAAGACCAATTTGCAGCGCGTGCGATCAACCCCGGTGCAATCGGCCCAACTGCCGTGCCGGCAAAAATTGCGTCCATTTCAAGCGAAGACGATGTTGTCAATTTCATCGCCTCCTACGCTGGCGCCCCAATAATAAAATACCTTGCAGACGATCTTAAGTGGCTGGAAGACGTTGGGGCGAAGGAGCCGATTTCAGAAGCAGATATGTGGATCGTCAAAGAAATGCAGGAGCTGATACTTCAGCGACCTGATTGGCTTTCTCCTGATCTGATCAGAGACATGGAGGCATTTACCAAGCTAAAAGGGGACAAGCAGCAATACGCCGCGGCCCTGGCTTTAAAAAAACGATTGGCATTCGAAATCATCCGGAAGATACATCAAACCCCCGAGCCGTCTGCTGAAACCGGCAGAAAGACCGGCGGCGCCTCGACCAAAAAATCGACAGTTACTTCGGGCAGCAGCACGGGTAGCTCGCCACCCAAAGTAGATAAAAAAGTATCCGACTATGCATTTAACAGCGCAAGGGGGAATCTGGAGTTTGCCGAACGGCTGGATATACAAACACAGTCCGCACGCGACGCGTTGGCGATCGGAGGTCAGGAGCCATTAATCAACAACGTTTTAAACCATTTCGATGAACGCAATCACGGTATTCAACCTCATCTGATCGCCTATTTCTATCTGGAGCAGCGCAGCAGGCAAGCTGATCCGACTTTATCGCACATCGATGCCGCCGCGTTGATGGAGCGTTACAGAGTGGCGGCGGCGTTTGTACTTGACCGCCTGAACAACACCATAATCCCGCGCGCACGTCTATTTTTTACCTGGGAAGAAGAAGTCGATCATGCACAGTGGCGATGGGTCGACGCGCAGGGCGTCAACGCCGGAGTGATGTGGCAGCAAGAAATGACACTGAGAACACGGCTTGCCAGAGAGTGGATAGCACGCAACCCAACTTATCGGCTCCTGCTGGATGCGGCACAATTGACCCTGGTTGACGACGCGTTAGGCGCCGCAGAGCGGGCGCGTCAACACGCCATAAATATGGCAGCTATCGATCGCACGTTTGTCAACGGCCTGCAACTGGTCGATGGCAACTGCCTGTTTGCTGCGCTGGCTGAACCGGATCAGGTTAGCCTAATACGCGCCAATCAAATTCGCGCAGCCGTTGTCGCCGGATTGCAGGGCGCGGATGTGTTAACCACCCCACTCGCAGAATTAAGGCAAATGCAGGGCGATAGCGCAGAGGCGCGCGCTGCGCGGGTCGCTTATCAAACCATGCGCAACAACGGCGTCACCTTGCTGGATTATCGGGCGTACATGGGCATCAGTGGAGTCTGGGGCGGCGATCCCGAGATACTGTCCTGGTCACGATTGCATCCGGGCATAACGGTGTACCTGCTCGAACCGGGCAATGCTTATTTCAGACGAATTCAAAATGGCGCAGTCCTGGCGGCGGTTGCAATAGACGTCGTACAGCCGGCAGTAACGGCCGGAACAGGTATTGCGATACGAAATACCGGCAACCATTACATACGATTATTGCTACGCGCCCCGCTAGGCGGAGGACAGCCGCCAGTCGTAGACAAGAAAAAAAGGAAAGGCCCGGGTTCTGACAAAAAACGTCAAAAGGCTGTCGTCACGCCAAAGCGCCTCAGTCCGAAAAGCGGCGACGCAAAAACGGATGCCAAGAAACGAAGCAAGCCGGACAATAAGCCTGAAGTCAAGCAGGGAAGCAAACGACGCACCAGTGGCTCAGACGCCAACCCTGTCAACAAACGCGCGAGGCCAGATCCGGCAATCCGTTACGACTGTACTGAATTTGGCTGCGGCAAATCGTATTCCACAAAATCAAACCTGGCCCGACACACTCGTGACAAGCATTAGTCCATGTCAGTCATCCGCGCCCCAGCTAAACTCTGCTGCGCAAAATACTTTGCCCAATTTATGAAACTCGCGCTCGGTAGCCTGCAGCACGTGCCGCTGCGCGACCGGCTGCTGTTCCGTCGCAGCTAAAAACGCCGCGCTCAAGGCGATGTTATTGATGTTGCCGCCACTGAGTGCCGCCCGTTGCGCCAGCAAATAAAAATCAACATCGCCAGCCAGCGGCGTCGCTGCGGGGAAGGCATTGCGCCATAGTTCCAGGCGTTGTTTGCTGTTCGGGAACGGGTATTCGATCATGAACTTGAAACGCCGGGTGAATGCCTTGTCCATATTGGCCAGCAGATTGGTGGACAGGATCACGATACCCGGATAGGTTTCTATGCGCTGCAACAGATACCCGGTTTGCAGATTGGCATAACGATCGTGCGCGTCGCGGGTTTCGGTGCGTTTGGCAAACAGGCTTTCGGCCTCATCGAAGAACAGCACGATATTCATCGCTTCGGCCTGATCGAACAATTGCGCCAGCTGTTTTTCCGTTTCGCCTATGTATTTGCTGACGATATTGGCCAGGTCGATTTTATATAATCCCAAATTCAATTCATTGGCGATGATCGACGCCGCCATCGTTTTACCGGTGCCGGTCGGTCCGTAAAACAGTATGCACAGATTCTTGCTGTTGTGATTTTTACTGCCGAAGCCCCACTCTTCGATTACCCGATGGCGTTGCTGCGCATAGTCGAGTACTTCACGCATCCATTGCCGCGTTTCATCCGGCAAGACAATATCGTGAAACCGGTAAGGCGTTTTCACTTCCTGCGCCACCGTCATCAACACCCGATTGCTCTGCTCGCGACAGCTATCGAACAGCAGCTCGTCCAGTTGCGCGGTTTCAGAACCGAGCAGCCGGCGACTGACGGTTTCCTTGATCACCAGGGCAATCTGCTCTTCGGTAAATACATAGTTGTTGACCAGCTGATCCAGCAGCGCATCGCTTAACGTCAGGCCGGCAGCGTCGGCATGGCGGAGCCAGATCTGCCGGCGCAGCTGACTGTCCGGCACCGCAGTTTTAATCAGAACCGCAGCCACCTGATGTTTGGTGTAGTGGTGCGCCAGGTCGGCAATCCGTCGGGCCGGGCCATTCAGCACCACCACGAAACGCTGGCTTTCAAACAGCGTCGTCATCACATCATCGAGTATGTCGTCGACATCCGGTCCGGAGCTGAGCCAATGGCATTGTTGCAAAACCAGTATCCAGTTGCAGAGCAAGGCATTGCGGCACAGCAGTCGCAGCCGCTGTTGCAATTGCGCGCGATTTTTTTGACAGGACAGATACGACAGCCAGATCTGTTTGCCATCGAGCACCGCACACGCCATGCCATTCAATCCAAATGCAGTCGCGCACAGGCTGCGCCCCAGGCTGATATCCGGCCCCTGCAATTGCAACACATAACCGGCTGGCGACTGGGAGGCATCGTCTCTACTGCCTGGTCCACTGCTTTGTTGAATAAAACGACTCAGCTGCAGCCGAATATCGTCTGGTACCAGATGGTGTTGCAGCGACGGTGAAACCGGCAATACCTCAAGCGCCTGTTCCAAATGCAATTGCGGCGCAGCCCTGGCCAACAGATAGCCGGCAATCAGGGCGTTTAACTGAACTGCACCCTGCATGTCGGTGAGCGCCGCTTCGGGCGTCAGAACCAGCAAGTCCCAATACCGCAATGGCGCATCGGGCCCCAAACATTGCTGAATCGTCTGCTGCTGATGGGGTTGACCGGATGCGCCCAGCACCAATTCCAGTTCGAGAAGGCTCACCGATTTGAGCGATGGATTTGGTTCCGCAGCAGCTTGTTCCAGGGTAGCGGCTGCGCCTGTCAGCGAGCGCAGGATAGCGCTGTAGCGCGGATCGAGTTCGACCAGGAAGCAGAACAGCAGTATGTTCAGTTCAAGTTGATTGAGCTGGAATAGCGATGTCAGATGTATCCACGGAATAAAAATCTGCGCATCACGCGTGGCCTGCATGTTGGCATGAATAATTTCCCGGCGTTGCTCCAGTTCCTGACTTTGCTGCGCGATCTGCTGCTGCAACTGCTGTTGGCTGGCCTGAATGTGACTGGCACTCCATGCCAGGCGATCAAGGTTGCTGCCACTGCTGCCATCGCCGGGATTGCCCGCCATGCCGTGCAGTTGATGACGCAGTATGGCTAGCAGAAGCATGGCATCACCCAACTCTGTGAGTGCCTCTATGACTGCCTGATTATCGGCGTAAGCGGTTGGCGTATCGGGTTTCATGGCGGGATTCGTAACGGGTTTCATAACGCAGGCGGCCTGGCAAAATCGACCAGCAGAACCAGACGTTCCGACGTGCCATGATTCCATGCTTCATGGTCGACGGTATCGTCAAAAATCAGACACTGTCCCGGTATCCAGCGACGCGTTTCATCGCCGACCCGAATCCCGCATAGCTCGGAGCTGCGCAAGGCAAGATGCAGGCGCAGGACGGCATCGGTGTATCCCACATGCGGCCCGATGGTGGTACCGGCTGCCAGACGGGAAAATCCGGCGTTGACCAGTCCCGGTATCGTCTCCAGCAGTCCCACTGTCCTTACGCAAAACACACAGTTTTCCATCACCCGCTTCTTGTCAACGATCAATCCATAAGTATCCCAGCCCCGGTTGTACAAAAACGTTTCCGGCCAGGCGTCAAACTCGGATCCCGGCAATGCCAGGCATTCGTCCAGAATGATGTGCCAGTGTTGCTCCAGAGTCTGAGTAAAACTGAATTGATCCGCATCGTAAAACATAGAGTCCCTCACCAGAATAAATGCCATTGTCCGTCCATAAAAATACCGTGGCCCTGCAAAGTGAATCGATACTGACCGGCGTGCACGGGAAAGCCGCAGGCCTGATGGTAATAGTCACCTGAATGCACAAACAATTCGCCGGCCTGGTAGTGGACCGCGCGACTTGGGGTGGCCTGCAACAGCTGCAGTTTTTTTTCATCGCCCCATCCTTGTGTCTGGTCAGCGGTCAGCGGCCAGATTTTCATGCCGGCACCGCTCTGCGGCAAGGCGATCGCCAGCGTGAATGAGATGGTCCGGCCGCTGTCCATATCCGGATAACCCAGCGCCAGATGCGCGGTATCAACATGTATCGGGCTGCCCGGAAAATCGCCGCCATCACGTTGTTGAAACCAGCTCGCATGCATGATGTCCTGCTGACCTGCCTGGGCAAATGCAGCATGTGCGCCAAACAGATGAAAGCCAGGCACGGCGGCGTCGGACAATAAAACCACCGGCTGTTGTAATCGCTGCTGCAATGCCGTTTGCAAGACCGTATAGACATCGGAAAAATGCCGCAGCAATAACGGATTGTATTGCTGCGCCAGTCTTTCATAGGGCCGCGCCGGATTGGCGCTGATGTCGTAGTAATTGGTCGCGCCCAGCGTATAAAACGGTAGGCAGACATGCCGCGTCAACCAGAACGCTTCGACATCAAGCAGACGCTCTGCCAGGTCGACACACTGTGCCCGGCTAAACAGCTGCAGCCGAAGTTCTGGAGTTTGCATCGGCATCAACGCCGGCCCCTATACACTATTGTCCATTGCCCACCAGACGGATTAAAGCCCGTGTGAGCAAACGGCGCTCACTGTGCCCCAAGGTCATAGCGCATACCTGCTCGACGTTATCGAGAAACAGATTGATATTGGCGTGTATCAGCACCAGATTGCTGCGGTTGGCCGCATTGTCATTAATTTCCACCAATGCCCGTATGCCGGCATCCAGCAATTTTTTCTGCGCCTCATTAAACGAGTGATCCGTCACCTCGGCAAACGTAGCGATCAATTCCTGTATGTGTTTGTCATCGGCCCGGTTATCCGCGGTCGTGCCGGGCAAGACGGCGCTGCAGACAATTTTCTGCAGTTGCTGAATAAAGCGCTGACGTTCGGCCTCGCCTTTTTTCATGCTGGTGGCCTCACCTAATATCGTTGCCAGATCGTTGACGCGTTGATCGATTGTGCGCTGCGCCGAAGCCAGCATGGTGGCCTGCAGTCGGCCGGACCTGACCTCTTCGCCCAATTTTTTCAGAGCCTGATACATGCAGCCGGCGTACGGCTTGCTGGAGGACAGGCCGTCCTCCGTATCGGGCATCCAATAAAACTCAACATTCGGCGCCGGTGCGATGCTGGGTTCGGTGACCAGCTGCAAGTGCCAGGTTTCCCCTCTGCGTACCGGCATGGTGAAGGTTGCCGTTTGCGGCAGGTAAAATGTTTTGCTGCCTTTTTTTCCGACCGATGCCGTGATCGCTTGCGTGGTGCCGGTCGCAAAAAAAGAACTGGTCACAGTGCCGCTGCTGTCGGTGGTCGCCCCCGTCAACATGCCCATGTAGGCAAGTTCAAAAGTGGGCGTGACAGTGCCGACCACCGCCATCACCAGACCATCGGTTGCAGCGATCTGCTTGAATTGGTTGTTGTCGAAATCGGCCTGGGTATAGGCCACGCGTGGGCCAAAATCATCTGAAATCATGGTAACCATATGCATTCCTTAATCAGTTAATAGGTAAAATGAGAAGTAAGTGAGGAGTAAATGAAACATGGATGAAAAACCAGTTGATGCACTACTGCGTTACTGCCAAATCAGGACTTGCGTCCATTTAAAAAGATGAACCCGGCGCGGTGTTGGTATCCGCTTGCGCAACCAGATCTGAGGTGCCGTCGCCGACCAGACGCGTTAAGGCACGAGTCAGCAGACGTTGATCCTGACTGCTGAATGGGGTCTGCAGAACCTGTTGCATATTGTCGATAAACAGGTCGATATTTTTCTTGATCAGATTCAGATCGTTGCGATTGTCAGGGCTGTCGTTAATCTGTATCAGTGCGTTGACTCCGGCGATCAGCAAACCTGTCTGTTCCGACGTAAATACATGTCCGCTGATTTTGCCGAACGTGTTCACCAGATCGAGTATCGTTTGCTCCGTTACCGGTTGAGCGCTGAGCTGTCCGGACGCCGAGGGCGCGCAGACAATTTTTTGCAGGTCGCGCACAAAGGCCGCACGGTCATCGGCGTTGCTGCTCATATGCGTTGCATCGCCCAATATCTGCGTCAGATCGCTGACCCGCTGATTTATGGTCTGTTGTGCACCGGCAGCCCGGGCGGCAGGCGTGCTGGCCGCCTGGATCTGCTCATTGAGTTTTTGCAGCTCGGCCAACATGATGGTGGCCGGATGGGTGGCCGCGTTTGCGACGTCGGCTGCGGTGGGTCTGGCGGCAGCCGCCCTGACAGCGTCCAGTGCTGGCGAACCTTGCGTACCCGGCGTGGTCATGCCCGCAGAGGCTAACGAGGGGCTGGAAGAATTGCCCAGCGGGAGCCAGTACCAGGTCACCTGCGGCGTATTGCCGAGCTCGGAATAGGCCGTTACCGTCAGCGTCCACTGTTCACCATTTGCGACCGGCATACAGAAGGTGCCCGGAAAAGGAATGTTATAGGTCTTTCTGCCTTTTTTGCCTGCCTGTATGGTCCGCTGAACAGTCTGTCCCGTGACAGAAACGGAGTAAGTCGCTGCGCCCGCCCCGCCCTGTGCCTTGGTCGATCCTGTCAACATGCCGATATACGATGGGCTGCTGCTGTCGACCTGACCGATCTGCGCCAAAATATAACCATCGGTCACGGCATTCTGCGAAATAGTCGTGCCGCTCAACGTGTTGACAGTGCGCGCGCCGAAAAAATTCACATTACCCGAAGGATTAATCTGCAGGCCGCTGACATTCAGTTGCTGCCCCATCAAGGTGGCCGCCTGCACGCTGCCACTCTTTGCCGTGATATTACCGGTGGAATTGAGCGTGGCACCCTGCACTTGCGTGCTGCTGGTGATCGTGCTGCTGGCATTGATGCTGCCCTTCACGTCCAGCGTTGCGCTGCCGCTGGTTTGACCTATCACGACATTGGTCGGCGTTACCACCAGCAGGGGTGCGCTGCTGGCCGGTGAGCCCACGGTCAGCAGCGGCGCGGTGGCGACTTTGCTGCCTATGGTTACCGAGGTATTGGCGGTCAAGGTATCGACGACCAGATTGCCGTAATCCACAGTACCGCCACTGAACGCGACGTTACCCACCACCTGCAGCGCCAGCGTGCGATCGACATCCACCTGCGCAACGTTGATGGCCACCGTGTTGGCATTGTCCTTGTTGTTATTGGTGACGATCAGCATGGCCGGCGGCTGGGCGTCCTGCACGCTGCCCGACAATATCGGATTGCTGGAATTGGCTTTGAACTGCGCCAACAAACCTGAGGTCACCATATAGGTGGAATTGGCGCCGGTAAAGCTTATGCCGCTGCTGCTGTCCTCCAGCGTGAACTGGAACTGGCTTTCTATGGACTTGACCTGCCCGGCGATGGGGAACCCGTCCGCATTCGGCTGGACCGGATGGGTCAGCAGCGTGTCGCCCACTTTTACCGAGGTACGGAAAACGGTATCGACCCCAACCACGTCAACACCGGTACTGCTGATCGTGCCGTCGCCTGTGACCGGCGCGGCGGTTCCGGTTTGCACGCTATACGTCAGTTTGTCGACGACACCGTTGTAGGCGGTAGTCAGGGTCAAATGCGTATCGTCGATAACTGCGCTGACTTTCTGCCCCTGTTGCTGCAGATTGGAGGTCGCCATAAAGGCGGGAATAACCAGCGTATCGCCGGCGTTCATGTTGGTAAATTTGGTACCCGTCCCGTTAATCCTGGTGCCATTGCTGGTCACGGTGCCGACTCCGGGTGTGGCTACCGTATTGGGCGCGCTGTTGACCGGTAGAACGCTGTAGTTTGAATTCAGCACCGGCACGCCAAACTGGCTCAGCAGGGTCAGTTCGGTATCGCTGCCCGGTATCGATGCCACCACGCTGGTCTGTTCAATCAAGGTCCCGATAACGATCTGGTCGCCGACTTTAAGCTGATCCTGAAAAGCGGTCTGATACCCCAGCACGGTCGTGCTGCTCATCGAGGTAAGAAAGCCGCTGCCGATAAACGCATCGCCACCGCCGACACTGAGTGACGCGATAGGATTGGTTTCCCGCACGCCGACATTCCCGTTGTAGTAATACAGGTTGCTGTTGGTGGCGCCCGGTGTGACTTTGGTCCAGTCACTGAGTATCGACAGCCCCTGTAATTTGGACCCGTTACCTTCAAAACTGCTGGCGACGATTGTCCCGCTGGCGGTCAGGCTGCTGGCCAGAATCTGACCGTTGACCTCCAGCGCCGCCTGCGGCGCTCCGGCAGACAGCGCAATGCCGACCTTGCGGTCCGGCGTAATGGTGAGCGCATGCGGGCCCACGCTGTCAGCGCCGCCCTTGACCAGGGCGGCGGTACCGAGACCGATAGAGCCATCGATATTCACCTGCAACAGCGAGCTGGCGTTATTGACCGAAAAACGTGCCAATGCCGAACGCATATAGGTATAGCCGGAATCGCTCAGCGGCGGGCTAAATACCGGACTGACATTAAGCTGCGAGCCGTCCAGAATAATCTTGGTCACGACGCTGCTTTGTGCCTTGCCGCCGGCTGACGGATCCGATATCAGGATATCGCCTATCTGCAAAAATGGCGTCGGCCCATTGGTAAACGTGACCAGCGGTCCGGTGGAAGAAATCTGCCCCGATCCTTTAAAGGTAATCGCATCCACCTGCAGATTCGCGACCGGATGGTCGTTACCCACGCCGAGATTATTGCGGGTCGTCAGCAAACCCATAAACTGGCCGCGTGGCGCATCGAATTCAAGATAGAAATCATTGCTGCTCGCACTGCCATCCGAACCGGTTGTACCATCGCCATCCAGTTTGGCACTGATGCTGGCAAAATTGGCAAACAGTCGCGCGCCGCCGAAATTGGTCAGCGCGCCGGACTTGTCGGCATTGGCCTGCAGATTCGCATTCGGGTTGACGCCGGCGCCCTCGGTCACAAAATCTATCGACCCGACACTGGAGCCGATATAACGGCGCTGATTGCGCCCCGATTTATACGTCAGACTATTCACCGCGCCTTCGCTGGTGACGGACAGCACCGCCAGCAGAATATTGATGCCCGGTTCATCCAGATTGCGTAAAAATTTTAGCTGCGGTTGCTGGACGATGCGTTTATAACCGGCCGTGCCGGTTTCATCGCTCAAATCGGCGAACACTTCGTAGTAGTTAATGGTGATGAAATAAGTAATACCCGGATCGACCGCATCCAGCGTCATTACGACAGGTTGCAATAAAATGATTTGTCGCCCCAATGCATCAATCGCCATGCCACCGGTCACCTTCAACTGCACGAGCGGATTGCCGGTTGTCGATGGCAACCGCGATACCGCCAGCCCCTGCGCGATGCCATAGGTATGCAGGCTGGCATTGTGACTGGCCAGCATGGTCATCTGATACTGCTGCTCGCAAATAAAATCGTCGGTCAGCAGGGCTTCGCCGGTGAAGTAGTTGGGGCGTTCAATTTTTTTCATTACCTGTTTCCGTGATCTTGATTCATCGTGCTACCGGAGCTGCCGGTGGTGCCGCTGGCGCCGGAGCCAGCGCAGGCAGACGGCTGGTCACGCCCACCCGGCTATCGGTCACCGTCATCACGCCATTGCTGGTCGTGACGGTCGCCAAAATAACGCCGTTGGCCGGCACCGCTGCGGCCGCAGCAACCACAGCCGACTGGTTCACCACCGGAGCGGTTGAATGACTGTTGTCCGGATACAGGGCATACACATAAAACGGACTGACCGCCGGACTGGGAATGTCCACCGGATTGCCGCTATCGCCGGGCAGCAGCAGAAAATTTCCCAGCGGATCAAACCCGGCGCCCTGCGCGACCGACAGCGAATTATTATTCAGGCTCACCAGCATGCCGCCCAACACGCCGGGCGTGTACAGATACTGATTTTGCAGCGTGATCCAGTTGCTGAAATAATTCTGCTCCAGCGTCATATACGCCGAAGTCAAAAACATGCCGGTTTGGTAGTTCAGATGCTGCATAGCCGAAGAAGAGATGGTTGTGGTCATTTCAGGTAATCCTATCGCCGAGTAAAGTATTGACATCCAATTGGGTAGCGACGCCGCCATCCAGCAACTGCATGCTGGGTTGTATGGTGATCATAAAATTGCTGGCAGCCGGCTTGATGCTGGTCAAAAGCCGCCGCAATTGCACAACCAGTTTCTGGATGGTGGTCACGTCATTCGCATTTAAAACAAAACCGGGATCGAGCAGATTGGGCAGCGCGATCTCCACTGAAAACAGCCAGGGCAAATACGCCGACAACACCGGTCCGGGCTGCTGCTTGGGGACGTCAGCCAGCGTTTTTGCCGGCGGCTGCGCCTGATAGCTGTCCTGGAGAATATAGGCCGGGTAGCTGACATTTTTCACCGAGTCGCTGGCAAAAATTCCCGGCAGCACCGGATTGTTGATCGTTACCGTGATGGCTTCTTTAACGATGACGGTATTGCCATCGGAATCGCTGCTGCTGTGTTGCAGCTGTAGCGGCAGATCGAGCAACAGGTCAACCAGAAATCCCAACCCTTGCGTGGTGCCGCGCATGCGATACAAGGCCATGATCTGCGCAGTCACATTGCGTTTTTTATCGATGCTCCAGGCGTTATCGACCAGCAGATCGACCCATCCGCCCAACCACACTAAAAAGTCGTTGAGCCAGGAGCTGATGGCAGCCTGTGGGTCGCTGGCGCTTTTCTGAGTTGGCAATTGCGTTGGCAGTTGCGTTGTCGGCTGCGTTACCAGATACGCGGCAAGCGGATCGCTGGTTTCGGGCACACCGATATAACTGTTTAGTTCCGTCAGAATCGCGGCCTGCTGTTTCGCCGGCGCGCCTGAAATCGGCGGAATAAAACTGGTATCAGTCGGGTCAAATAAAAAACTCAGGCGCGGATAAAACAGATTCCCGATGACCTCGGCATTCAATAATTCCTGGATGCCTTTGCGACCGTTTAACTGATCGTCTTCGATCCCGGTCAGAATTTTTTCAAAGACCTTGAGGTACTGCGCCAAAAATTCCGGCTCGGTAGTGCCATACACGGCGGGAAGATATCGCAAATAGGTAGAGGTCACGGATGAATACGCGCTCATGCTGCCACTCCGGTAATATCCAGACAGCGCAGGCGCGGCAGGCCGCGATATTGCATCGCCGGTGTTCCGGCGGGAAGATCGGCCAGTTGGGCATTGACATCCAGTGTCGCCATCACATCCAGTTGCAGCGTCGGGATGAAATTAAAATCGAAACCGTTAATCGCGGCAATGCCGGGTACATTCAAGATCAGATTGCGTATCGTATCGGCCTGCGGCGCTTCGTTGTAGGCCCACCCGGCCGCGCCGCCCCCGTCCACCGCACCGGCCTTGTCTGCGCACGGTAAAAAATAGCGGAATAAAATCGCAAACAGCAAGGTGATGGTTACATCGAGCCGGGTGTTCGGCTGGCAGCTAATGTTCAGCGTCAGATTGATATCCGTCCTGAACGCAGGACGCACCCTGATCTGATTGCCCGCCACGATACGCGGGTCCAGATAAGTGGCGACATGTTTTAACAGCGTTTTTTCCACGGAGGAAGTGGCGGCGGTGCCACTGATCTGCACCATCAACAGCTTGCGCATAATGGTCGTCGACTGCCCGTATTCATGATTGGGATAGGCCGGACTCTGATACAGCGTTTTGGCATCGCTCAAAATATAGGCAGTACTGGCCTGGTCCGCGGTTTCGGCATAGGCCTGGCGCACCAGCAGGGGTGGGGTCGTCGGTGGATTGGTCGGCACTGCATGTTGCCGTGCAATCATGCGATTGGTCTGCAGCGCCAGTGTGACGATATTCGACAACGTCAATGCCATATACGGCTGGCTGACGTAGTTCAATACGTCTTTTTGCAGGCTCTCGTAATTGAACGATGCGCCCTGCTCCATATCGGCCAACACCTTCTGCAGCGCCTGAAAATCAACATCGAAATCCGCAATCGCCGCGTGGCTGTACGGCGTGATATTACTGCTAAAGGCCAGGCCCAATACCCAGCGCAAATAATTCTGTTCGGTCTGAACCGGAATAACATTGGCCTGATATAACAGCGACTCATCGACCCAGGCCAGCATCTGCAACAAGGTGATGCCGGGATCGGAATCATTGTAGTCGGTCCATAGCCGGGTATATTGCGGTATCCGGCGCAGCAGTTCGGCCACCAGTTGCTGATAGCTTTTTCGATCCAGATTGGGCAGCTCAAATGACATGGCGTCAGGCTCCGGAAAGATAAATCGTCATCTGACCCGCCACCGGCAACTGCGTTGCCTGCAACACCACATTACCGTTTTGCTGACCATTCAAAGCCAGGCTTTGAACCAGCTTTACCTCTGGAATATTACGCAGGAAAACACTGACTGCAGATGCCTGCACGGTTAACCCGAAACCCCAACCCTGCGCTTTGACGCCGCCAAATACCGGTTGAAAAAAATCCTGCAACGCAGCAACGATACGCTGCTGCAAAGCGACCAGCTGATCCGGCGCAACGCTGACCAGCAGTTGCGCCGTCACAGAAACCGGTACAAAGTCGGCCGCACAGGTAGAGATACGATCAGCCAACGACGCCAGACTAACCTGCTGCACGGCATTTGCCACCAGATTCAACAATGCCGGACTGACATACGGCACCGGGTCGGCGCTTCGGCACAGCAGTGCGATGCAAATATGATGGTCGGCCGTTTCCACCGTCTTCGCCTGCGCAACCAGCGGCGAACTCGCCTGCGCGATTGCCGTCATATCCTGCAATTGCACCGCCCAGCCGCCGGCACGAATTTGCGCCGGACTGGCTGCGCCGATTTCTGCGACCGTATCGCCGCTTACCCCGCCAGCCGCCGCTGCAGGATTGCTGACTGCCGTAATGTTGACGATACCGGGACGCAGCAGATTCAATTGACCCGCGGCGACATTCGCATTGATGCCCTGCGTGTAGTTGTAGTAAGCGGCAATGATATTGTTATGCCCGGCCGGTGGAATCATGCCGTTATAGCCGTCGCCAAACATGATCAGGCCGTTTTGATAATCCAGCGTATAGACCCGGTCGGTCGGACCGCTGAAAGTAAAGCTTTCGACCCGGGTCCAAAAACGCGCCACCTCATTGGCCGCCACACTGATGGTGGTGAGATTGACGCGATGATCGCCGCCGGCGTTGGCGTTGGCGTTGACGTTGGCGTCGGCTGCAACTGACTCCATGCCGTTCAATTCAATCACGACCAGCTCCAGATCGGGCAACACGGGTGTGTAATTCAATACGAACGATTGCAATTGCTGACCGTTGCCCGACCCCAGCACTTCGTTGACTACCGTGGTCATATTGCTGGCCATAACCGAATTCGGATAGATGCCGTTGACGCGGATAGTTCGGGTCACATGCGCATTGACGATGCGAAACCAGTATGCAGTTTGCGAAAACAGATAGGCTGTAGGCATATTCGCCGGTATCGTCAGCACCACCAGACCGGAGCGACTCAAGCCATAGGTGCTGTCGTCCACGGTCAGACTCTGCCACTGACTGCCGTCGTAATACTCCCATTCCAGTTTGCTGTCGGGAGCGGCCTGTTCCTGTACCAGATAGAAATACAGCGACAGCTTGTTACCCACACTCATGTCGGCAAAATCTTGCGCGGCAAACGCAAAGTTAAACCCGGTCAGGACTTCCGCTACCGGTTTAAACGGGCTGAATAAAAACCGGCTCAGGTCGAAGGCGTTATAACACCAGAGATTTTTCGGTTGCGAGGAATACGAGTAGGTGATTTGCAGCGACTGAATATACGGCGGAAAAAAACTGCTGTTAGTAAATGTGTAGGAAAAATTCACTCCCGCCACATTATTCAGATAGCTGGATACGCTCTGCTTTTGTTTGGGATCCAGTATTTTTTCCGGAATGGCGTCCACCGTGTCATAGACGCTGGTGGTAGTGAAGCCGCCCTGCTTGCCGTAACCGCCTTCGGCGATCATCACTCGTATCCACAATCCGCTGCTGCCGGCAACGACAACCGGCGCCATTGCGGGACACACGAACGATATCGCGGTCGGACCTTCAGGGTTGTCCCGCTGCAGATTGTGGGTGGTATCTTCGAACTGATAGGTGCTGATGTCGGTGGTGGTCTGATTAAATGACTGCCACAGTTTGCCGTTCCAAAACTGCCAGACCAATTTGACCGGATAAATCCCGGCTACCGGTTCGAGCTGAAACAGCAATTGCACCAACGCTCCGGTTTTGCCGAATACTGTGTCAGAACGCACATAAAACAGATCATTTTTTTTCGGTGTTTCGCCGAATGGGTACGCACCGTTGGTGATGTCCAGCAGCACCACGTTACAGGCTGCCTGCTGCGCCTGTATATAGCTTCCTTCAAACGCGCAATCTATACCGGTGATCACCGGGAGCTGTTCAGTCAGCGAGCTCAGCACTTTGACCAGCGGTGCCGGTTTTACCAACAGCCAGTAATTGGCATCGGTTTGTTGTGCGGCGTCTGAAGAGGGATTAAACCCGGCATCGATATCATCCTGGCTGTACAGATTTTGCTGCAGCTGCGAAATCGTGATCGGCGACGCGCCCGGCATGCGGGTCAGCGTAATGTCGAGTTGCCTGGCATTGTTGGACGAGACCAATACGGCATCCAGCGGAGTCATTGCGCCGTCGAACCACTGACCGAAGTACTCGGCATATAACTGCTTGCCGTATAAGGTGATGGTGATGGCCTGTAGCGATTCATCGGGTTTGAATAGCAGCGCGTCACCCAACATAAACCAGTGCGAGAGTCGCTGCTCGAACGGATCGCTGAACTGATCCGCGACAAATAACGGCACGCCAGTTTGACTGCTCTGCTCGCCCAGCAGGACCGGCAAAGCGTTAATGCAGGTATCCTGCGCGGGACTAATCGTCATTGCTGCGCAGAGTTGCGCCGGTATCACCAGCAAGTCTTGTGCAGTCTGAAAACGAATGTTCTGATCCGCCGCAGCCAGCACGGCGGTGTCAGCCGGTACCAGTGTGGGTGGCTGTCCGCTCTTTAATGAAAAATGGAGCGCGGCCTGCGCCGGCAATGGCGGACGCAATGCCATATTCATGAATTGAAAAAATCCCAGCCGGCGCTGATCCGGCATCTGATTTTCGATGACGGCGGTGTACTCTGCCAGTTGGGAAAAAAGTTTAAACAACACCAGCCCGGGATCCATCCCGACTTCCTGTTCACCCGGAATCGCCGTCGTCCAATAGTCGCTCCACTCGGGCGCATAGACTTTAGCCAGAGCCAGTGTCTCCAGATAAAATTGCTCCGCAGTGCGAAAATCCAGGGTCGGGGATGTCATGGGTCGCTTTACAGGGTCTAGCCGGCCTGCTCGGCCAATAATTCATCCAGCACCTGAATCGCGCCGCTGATGCGTATCAGCGTGGCTTGCAACTCGCGCCGTTTTGCCTCGACCTGCACCAACTGCTCTTCGCCCGCGTGCAGATTGCGTTTTAATTCGACGAGCCGGTTTTCGATAATCTCAATTTCCATCGTGGGCAATCTCCTGATCTATTTAAGAAAAAATGGATAAACCAGATTCGCCGGCTGGTTACGCGAGCGAATCAGATACTCAACCGAAATCTGCAAAATATTCATTTGCGGCGGCGTGACCGCTGCCGTCACTGCCGTCGTCTGTATTCTGGGCTCCCAGCGATCCAGCGCCTGTTTGACGTACAGTTGCGCCAGACTTGCGGCTGTGGCGTTCCCGGTCGCGAACACCAGTTCATTAATCCGGCATCCGAAAGCCGGCAGCATCACGCGCTCGCCCGGCGCGGTTTGCAGAATGATTAATATCGCCTGCGCAATGTTGTCGGCATCCGCCGAAAACTGCACCCGGCCACCGCTGGTTTGCACCGGAAAAGCCCAGCCCTGTCCAAGAAAATCGGGATTGTTGATGAGTCCGCTCATACCCTTTATCCATTCATCCCATCATCACATTGCTCTTCCCCAGCACCTGCACCTGCACCACAGGTAGCGGCGCCTGCGGGCCGAACGGTGGAATATCGTGGCAGGTTTCGCAAAAATCGCCATCCCTGGCCGCCGATTTTTTATTCACCTTGACGCTGGCACTGCCCAGGATGACGCGCCCCAGATTGGTCGGTGCAACCTGAAACGCGCCGGTCGTGGGAATATGCGGCGGAGTATTGTTCGCCATCGCGCCGATGGTCGCCGCCGGCTTGCCGTTCACCCGCACATTCAGACTGAGGTTCATGCTGAGCTTGCCGTTAAACGGAAACGGTTGCGGAGTCGGTACCGGCCCGCCCGGAGACGGCACCAGCACGATATGAATGTCGGCGCTATTGACGATGCTGTCACCCATTTTTGCGGCTCCCATTCCCATTGCTATCCCTTTTTTTTGCCAACTCGCTAATTCAAATCAATCATCCCGGCGGTCATTTTTAAACTGGTCGATCCGGCCAGTTGCATGGCACTGGCAGACAGATCGGCCTTGACGCTGCCGTCGCTATTTTGTATCAGCACCTGCGCACCGCTGATCGTCACTTTGCCTTTGGCGCTGATGCTGACATCGCCCTGACTGATGATGTTGATCTGATTCTTGCCGGTGTCGATTTCGATCTGATTTTTCTTGTCATCGATAATCGTGATTTTTCCGGCGCTGGAATCGTCAAACAATATCGTCTTGCCCAATTTGGTTTTAATCACCCGCACATCCTGTTGTCTGGCGGCCTCCACCGGCGACTTTTGCGCGCCGTTCCACAAAAAACCCAACACATACGGCTTGCTCGGATTGCCGTCGGCGAAAGCCAGCAGGGCCGTATCGCCGGACTGCGGCAGAAAAAAAGCGCCGTAGTCCGGACCGGCGCAAAAGCTCACAATTTGTACCCAATCCGATTCAATCAGTTTGCCGGTCAAGCTGAACTTGACCTTGACGCGTCCCAGACCTTTGTCATCGTTGGTGTCGCTGACGGTGGCCAGCGTTACGCCGAGCGACAGTCCGCTATTGGCCAGACCGCCGGTGCCCGGTTTCTCGTCCGGGTTCATACGCCCGTCCTGCGGATTTTGATGCTGGTCTTGTAGCCGCTGCTGTCGTCATAGCTATGACTGCTGGAATACACGTAATAAATTCCGTCGAAGCGCGTACTTAAACCGGTGATCTTGACATTGACGCCGGCGACCAGCGCGCTATCGCCTTTCAGGCTGGCATCGCCGTCAATAAAGTTTTTCAGGTTGCGTTGATACTGCGCATCGGCCACCGCCTGCAGTGCCTGCGGGTTGCTGATGGCGGGGCAAGGGATGGTGATGCCGGAACCCGGAAAATCGTCAGCGGCCTGATAGCCGGTTTCCGTGCCACCCATTTTGTCCTGAGGTGTCGCAGTTGACGCAACCGCCTTCAACACGGTATTGGTGGCGATATCGTAGCCCACCGCCGTGACCTGGTCGCCCTGGGTGGGCAGTTTCAAATTCAGGCTGATATCGGAAAGATCGCGCGGATAGTTCAGGTTTTTTACCGGACTATTCCCTTCTGCCGAAGGGCGAAATATCAGCGTGGTATCGTCCATCATCATTTCATAATTCAGCTGCCTGCAACGCTCGAGCAAAAACTGATAATTGGAGATATTGTTTTGTAAAACATAGTCGTTGATCACGCCGGGACTGCCGTTCAGTTTAACGACCAGACCGGCTGACTGCGCCACCTCGGCGACAATATCATTGTCGCTTAGCGCGGTATAGGTTCTGGTCTGCTTACCGAATTTGAGCCTATACATGCGATCAAAGCCGCGTATGGTCGCGCTGGACGACTGGGAGCTGTAACTGGGTTCGATCGCCGTGATATCGCCGCTGACCAGTTGGTCCAGGCTGTCCAGTCCAAGAAAAATCGTGATCTGATCGCCGGGCTTAAATACATCCAGATCCACCTCCTGAAAACCGCCCGAGCCGGTTTGCGACACCATGTTCAAGGTAAAACTGAACATGGTCGGCACGTTAACTTCATCGGTGATCTGCACGTTATGTATCGCTGCCAGTATCGACATCGGCAATTTGCTGCGATTTTTAATGATATTGAATGCGCCGGTCTGTACCCGCAAGGTTTGTAAGCTAGCCATTCGTCGCTCCCTGCAAGACGCCGGCATGCAGGTCCGGAATAATCAGCGTGCGGCCGATATCCTGACGTCCCGGGAAATTGAGCGGATCAATAATCGCGTTGTAGGTCGCAATCAAGCGCCACTGACTGGCGTCGCCCAGTGCAGTCTGCGCGATCAGATACAAACGGTCGCCCTCTTTGACCTGCCACAGCTGGCGGCAGTTAAAGTATCCGCGGGACTGCAAATCTTCTTCTTCGGTCAGCACCGATTTAAAGGTGACCAGCAATTCGGCGCGCACCGGAATGCCGGAACTCAGGAACATGGTAAATTTTTGATCCAGCTTGACGATAATGCCGGTAAATAACGGGCCGGCCCAGGTAAACACCACGACCGGCGGCTCTTTGCGCACATTGGTGCCGACGCTGGGAAACGTCAGCGCCGCGATCTGATTGGTCTGGGCGCGCACATCCGTTTTGGATTCATAACTGTCGAAAAACAGCGATACGGTCAGATCATCATCATCGACGCGCTGAAATTGAATGTTAGACCCTACGCCCTGCACCAGCACCGTTTTGTTCAGCGACAGTTCGGTTGGGTTATACATCACGGGAATTTCTTTTCGGGTGCTTTGCACCACGATCTTGGCCATTTCCAGCATCACGACACTCCCTTGCGATAACGCTCCGTGACCATCTTGCGTTCTATTGCAACAAAGATCCGTTCTGTCATGGCCTGCAATAACTGTGAGGAGAATTGGGCCGATGACTGCGGCGACGACGATGATGATGATGATGGTGGCGTAGTCAGCATTGCTGCTGCCATGACTTTGCGCAGTTGTTCCTCTATGTGTTTGCCCTGGCTTAGTTCGTGCGTCAGTCTGTTCTGTATCCGGCTATCCAGTTTTTCTTCCACGCGCTGCAGGTGTTGCTGCACAGTGTGCTGAACGCGCGCCTCGTTCTGCCGCTGCCATGTTTTGGCGCTGGCCAGACCGGCACGCCAGGCCGCTTGCATCGGACGAGCGGGTTGATACTGTGCCAGCTGCGGTGTTCGAAGCGACTGATCCGGCATCGTCGCCGACACGCCATAGTCGTTGTTTGCGCGCGCCCGATCAACTGTGCCTGTTGCAGATAATTTGCCGGCTAAGCGCTGCACGCGGGAGCGGTTTGCAAGCTGATTGTCGCGATCGGTACGATAGCCCGATTTTTTAACCGGTACGGTCTCGGCGGCATGCAGCGAATGGGCAAAAGTCGTTGCGTGCCGGGCGCGACTGGCCGCCTGATAGAGATAGCTGTATTGATGGTTATGTTGAAATGCAGCGCCGCCGTGCATGCTCGGCGATGGCGCAGTGGGGTTATTCGCTAGCCTTGCCGGCGTGACGGAAATATCTGTCGCTTGCTGCGTCAGATAAGTCATGTGCGAGGTATTGCGCAAGACGTTGCGCGCCGCTGTGTTCAAAGCATATGTCGAACCAGTTGCCGATGAAGTTGTCGACGAAGTTTGCGATGACGTTGGTAATGACGTTGGCAATACAGGACTGCCCCGTACCACCACAAACGCCTTCTGCACAAACTGTTGCAGCACTTTTTCCGAACGGGCCAGAACTGTCTGTATAAGCGCAGCGTGCTTGGACTGCACAGCAGGGGTAAGCCAAACGCGCGCTTGCCGGTCATGCGTTGCGACTGATCTCGATACACCTGCCGACGTGCGATCGTGATCCGACGCAGCGATCAATTGCAACAGCAACTGCAACCGTTGGGTAATAAAAGAAGTTGCGACCGGTGCCAACATAGTGGGACGCAACAAAAAAATGAATGGCAGGCTTGCCGATGCCAGCAACAGCGTGTCGCCGCGTATAGACAGTCGCGCATGGAAATCCTGTGCGCCGGTTGCGCAGCGTAGCGCGCTTGCAGGCGAGTTGCCAGGTTTGCAGGCAGGTATAAAAATCAGCATTACAGCAATCCTTTGGCTGCGGAATAAGCGGCACTGGCCAGACTTTTTTTAACGCCTTCATGCGCCAGCGTAAAACTCTGGGATGCCACCAGATTCTGGCTCGCGTCCAGCGTCGGCCCCTGCCATTGCACCGGCCAGGCATTATAAAAATCCCACCATACCGAAGGCAGCCCGCTGTCATCTAACAGATAGATCGACCCGTTCTTGCGTTTGACCGTGCCATTCAAGGCGAACTGATACCACAGCCACATCGGATCCAGCGCGGCGATGCCGGACTTGAATACCAGATCGGAATAGCTGATCTGCCCAGGCAGTTTGTATTCGGTGTCGTTGACTCCGCCTTGCCGCACCGTCCTGACTTCGACTTTGGATTCCAGTCCCTCCACCGACGTGAAGCCGCCGACCACGATGCCTTCGACTTCTACAAAAAAATTATAGGATTTGAATGGATCTATCCGCAGCCCCAACTGGCGCTGTGCAACACCGAGACCTGCATTACCGCCTAACGCCATCTCAACCTCCTAGAGTGCAAGACCAGTTGATCGCTCATCCTGATTCATCGCTTTGTTGATATTGTTGATCTCGTCGCACCAGCGCCGTCGTTCTTGGTGTTCCATGGCTAAAATCTCCCCGTAGGACCAATGGAAGTGATACGCCACAAAAGCTATTTCCGAATAGAGTTGTGCTGGAACGACGGGGAGTCCGGCTTTCCCGCCGGGACTTGTCCCTCCAGAGAAATCACGTTGTCGTCGCTGTCGATCTGGTTAATTTTGTTGTACAGGTTTTGTAAAAACGCAAAATCGGCGGCAAATAAATCTTCCACCAGCTTGGTATTGATCATGTCCAGACTGCCCAGTCGCACGATCACGCGCGACAGCACGATGATGATCAGGTAGGCCGGGTTGGCCTGCACGCGATGATCTTTTAAAGGCAGAATTTCATCCCCGGCAGTAGCCAGCCGCATTACGCCGCTGCGATGCAGATTTCCATCGGCATCGCGATAGCCTATCGGCAAAGTAAATTCCATTTCTGTGCAAATCGCATTCATGTTCCGGCTCCCTGATGGTTAATACGGTCAATACGCTCATTACTGTGACTACTGTTGTTACGGCCGTTGTTACGGCTGCTGTTACGACACGCGCGTCATGTACTCCATGGTGATTTCAAATGTTTCAACCATCACCTCGCTGCTGGCGGCATTCATGCCGGTACTGTCGTATTTGCTGGCCCAGGCATTGATGACGTTCCAGCGCGCCTTATCGGAACCATCGGTATCCATTAAAATCAGCGAGATATTTTTTTTGGCACCCACCGAACCGGAACCTTTGGCAGACACCAGCTGAAACCAGTTGTATAAATCCATCGAGTCCGTCACGCCTTTTTTCAGGCTTAATTTTCCGTAGGTCGTCAGCCCCGAAAACGAACGTTTGTAGACCGGATCGGTCCCTTCCCGGTATTCCACGGATTCCACCGAACTGTCCGGCACACTCGCTTCTGAAAATGCGGCAATCTGTATCCCGGCAATTTCCACTCTGAAGCGAAATCCGCGGTAGGGGTCTGTCAATTGTGTCGCCATTTTTTTCTCCGTAATTGCTCAGTGCTGCTCACTGTTCATTAATTGGTTAAGTAGACAGATCAACTTCCAGAATCAGGCGAGTTGGTTTGTTGCGTCATGCGAATAATGACGAACTCGGCGGGATAAACAGCGGCCAGACCGATGTCGATATACAGTTGGCCCAGCATGCGCGTATCGGGAGGATTATTCGACGCGTCGCAGGTCACGAAGAACGCTTCCGCGGCGGTCGATCCGAACAGACCGCCCTGCTGCCACAGGGTGGTTAAAAAGGCGCTGATATCGCGTGTCACGGCGGACCACAGTTGTTGATCGTTGGGCTCAAACACCACCCATTGCAGACTTTGCTTCAGGCTCTGCTCCACATAAATAAACAGCCTGCGCACACTGACGTAGGTCCACTCGGTATTCACCGCCAGCGTACGGGCGCCCCAGATCAGATTGCCGTAGTTGATAAAGTTGCGGATCGCGTTGATGCCTTCCGGATTGAGCTGGTCCTGGTCGGCGTCGGTCAGCGTCTGGTCCAGCAGCACTGCAGTCAACAACGCGCCGTCATCCACGCCGGCCGGCGATTTAAATACGCCGACATTGGTGTCGGTATACGCATAGCGACCCAGCACCGGTCCGGATGGCGGTATCGGCACGTTGGCTCCGGCTATCGGATTGTAGATATACACCCAGGGATAATAGAGTGCGCCGAAATCCGAACTGAGCGCATTCGGATTACCGGCAGGCGCCGTGCCCTGCCCGGTTTTAAATGACAGTATGCCCTGCACGTTCAGCCCGACCGGCGGATCGATGACGTAGAACAGATTACGCATGTTTTCACACACCAGCAGCGCGGAATTGATCAGCGTGCCTTGCAGCGCTTGGGAAGGTGTGCCGGTCTTGTCCAGCACCGTCGCAATATCCGGCAGCGATAACAGGCTCAATGCCTGTACTTTCGCCAGCATATTCACCGAGGTAGAAAAATCGTAGACCGTCGCCGTGCCGCCGGCAAGCTGGGTAGGACCGCTATTCGGCGGACGGACCGGCGTGGCAGGCGACGCCGTGGCATTGGGCGGGATACGCACAAACATCGAATTGGCATTGATTTTATTGGCCAGCGCGCTGGGCTGACCTGCCGCATTAATCATGCTGTTGGCAGTAAAGCCGTTGAACTGCTCCAGCACATAATACGATTTGTTGCCCAAGGTCTGCGGCGTCAAAAAATTCTGCTGCACGTAATTCAGCAGCAACTGATTCGGCATCACGACCGGATTTGCAGAGGTAGAGGTAAGCAATGAGGCGTCAACCAGTATCGTGACATTAAAAACCGGCGTGGGCGTCGTCGGCGCTGTCGGGTCGGGCGTACTGCCGTTGCTGATCATCATGCTGATGGCATTGCCCCAGGTGCCGGGGGTGACGGCATTCATTACCACGGCGGGCGCCTTGCCGGTTGTGGCTGCCTTGGCCGCAGCGGAATCGGCAGAACGCAGCACATAACACACCGTTCCGCCTTCATTGAAAAATTCATAGACTGCCCACGACACCATGGCGTACCAGGCCAATCCGCCGAACGTCCTCTGATAGGCGTTCCAGCTGGTAATCAGGGTCGGTACGTTAACCGGGCCGATGGCGGTGACACCGACAAAGGCGGGTGTAGCAGTCGAAGCGCCCTGTATGCTGCGGGTGCTGGGCACTTCCTGAATATAGATCCCGGGATGATTATAAGTGGCCAAAATAGTTCTTCCTAAAGTGATTACATTTCAATGTCGACACATTGCAAGGTGCCGGGTTGCACACGAATCTGCTTTTGTACCGTCGTCATTCCTGCTTTGCTAAAACTGAGATTCACATCGGCGATTTCAGGCAACTGCCCTGCCAGCGCCAATAAATACAGGCCGGCATAGCGGTTGAAATCGAACGACAGGGTGGTATTGCTTTTGCCCTTGCTGCGCACCGTGTTGTAGGTCGCCGTGACATTCACGCCGGCCAGCGGATTTTTTTTCAGTCCGGTCTGCATGACCTTGCCATAAATGAGCGTGGTTCCGTCCGGATAGGAATACAGCGGGCTGGGCGCCAGATAGACCACCTCAATCGCCTGCGCCAGCGGCAGGCGTAGCGGCACCTGAAACCGGATTTCCTGATCAAAATAAATATGGTCGATGCTCACTATGCTGAGCCGATAATCGCCGCCGTCCAGATCATGAAAAGCATAAAAGGCCGACGCCTTGCATAAAGGCTGACACGGTTTGCCGTTAAGCAGAAACAGCAGGGCCACGTTGGTAACCGGCTGCTTGCTGTATCCATCCAGCAGTTGGATGACCGCGCTTAATTTCATGACGGGACCTGAATTTTCAGCGGGTTGGTCAGCACGGCAGTGAGTTCACCTTCCGTCACCATATCGCTTTGCCAGACAGTGCCGGATGGGATACGCACCGGCGACACGGTGTACAGCCTGGTAAATTTGTACGGCTTGCCTGGAAATCCGGACCAGATATTGTGCAGCCGCTCAGGAGTGCAGGCAGTGGGAATGATCGGTATCATCGCGTTGCCGCTTTGCTTCAATACCGGGTGCAATCCCGGTCCGGCCAGCTGCGGGATATCATGAAACAGCCCGACCAGTTTTTCTATCAGTACCAGTTCCAGCTCAGCCGAGCGTGCATACGGCACCAGCATGTACAGCAGATCGGCCACCAGTGGCGGCGCGATGACTCTTAATGATGCCGGTGTCCTGCTCGCACCGGCAAAACGCGTTATCTGCGGTGGTAAATTGCGCAGGTAGGGATTGATATCCAGCTGGTACAAATACAGCGACAGTTTGGTTTCACCCTGGCTGCTGATCTCGGCAGGAGAATCGAACACCACGGCCGACTCGGGTTGCAGTTCCGGAATATGGTCGCGTATCAGCGTACGCAGCGATTCGCTCACGCAGCGCAGTACCTGGCCGGTATCCATGGCATAGCCTGTCATCTCATCATACCCATCGCACAATACTCATCTCACAATACCCATCTCACAGCGTCAGTACGGTATTCGTTTGACTCACCAGCTGCGGCTGCCTGTTGCCCACCTGCGCATAGATGCTGACATTGCTGTCGCAATCGGCTTTGAGGTAGATATACGGCAGATCAGGCAGCTCCCAGGAAATATAGGCCATCAGAATAAAATCGATGGAACCGGTGGTACTGGCGGAGTTGGTTCCGGACGCCAGTTGAAACACCAGATGATGATCGCTGTATGACATCGAGCTCAGCGGCAAGGCGCCATTCGCACTGGCCAACATGATGCCGCTGGATTCGGAGCTGTCCGGCCCGAGGCACCAGTGCACCAGTCCCATCTGTTCATGGGTGGATAAATCCAGGCTGATCCGGTTGTTGGCCTTCGCACCGAACACCGATAGCAACACGCTGCGGTAGGCGCTGTTCACCCGCCCCAGCACCGCACTGATACGACCGTTACGCCATTCCACCGCACGCTGGCTACCGAAATACACCATGACCGAGGCTTCTTCATTGAGCGTGCAGTAACCCTGCAAATAGTCGACACCGTCATTGACGAGCAGGAACAGCGTCAATGTATAGGAACTGAGCGCAGCAGCGCCTGTCCCGGTATACATCGCCAGCATGTCGTCGGTGAATTCGATATTCTGAATACTGGACTGTACCTGCCCTCCCGGGCTGTCGGAGGTCATGGTAAAGCCCATGCTGTCGCCCGATTGCGCACCCAATGACCAGCTCACCCCTTTGGTTGTAAAGGTGAAGTTAACGTTGGAGTTGGCCGCTATATTATTAAACCGTAACACCACCGGCAACAGCTCTTGACTCATCGCGCATACCTTTATCGTTGAATGGTGGCTTCCCTATCGTTCTTGTTCGTCACTCTTATCCATCGCACTGTGTTTACGCCTGCTCATGTAAACCGGCGCATTTCCGCGAGCTCAGTTACGCCAAATCAACGGCAAATGAACTCAGCCCGATAATATTGCAGCGGTCGCAACGCGACTCCAGCGTAATGCTGGCGCCGGGCGGCAAATCGACTTTGCCCTTGATGTGATGCTGATCGGTGCGTATCGACAGGCTGATCGTGATTTCGCTGCAATCCTGGTAGGTTTCCAAAAACATTTCGCGCGCATTAATCAGGAAAGTACGCAAATAAAGCAGCGGTGCGGTGCTGGTGGAAAAACGCAATCCGACCATATTGCTGTTGCCGCCACCTTCACTCCAGATCGCATGCTGGTCCGGGCGTATCGATAAAAACGCCTTGCTGTTGGCGCGCAAATTAAAGAAGGTGAGCGTGAATTGTTTAAATGAATGAACTTCGGCGAAGCATGCTGCGTTCGCCTTATGCAGGGGATTGATCAAGCCATGATGTGAATGTAAATGGCGGCTTTGCTCCGGCGTTAATTGACCCGCTTCCTTTTTGATCTGCGCCATCAATGTGGCGGCCTGTCTTGCCTGGTCTACCATCTGCTCTTTTGGTTGCAAACTGTCGTGCTCGGTTGCGCGCTCACTTGGGTGCTCAGTTGCGTGCACTTTTGCAGGTCCCCGGACAGGAATAATTCCACCGTCCCGATCCGTTAAGGACTCTTGCAAAACAACCGCTACTGTTTTTAAGGCCGGTTTCGCATCGGATGCGGCGAGCGCTGCGGTGCCGGACGAGGGAGATTTGCCCATGTTCTTGCCCAACGCTATTCAGGGAACGCAATAACATTGCTGCCGATGGCCAGCGCGCCCTGGCTGCTGGTACCGGGGAACTGATACGACATCATCGGCGCGGTTCCGTTGACCGTGACCCTGATCGTCATCGTCGCCGCGACAGCATTGATGTGGGCACCGATCTGTATCGACTGTTTGTCTGCCGATGCGCTGGCATCGGCCTGAAATTTAATTTCCGAGCTGCCCACGTTGCAATAGGCTAGCGGTGGTGTGGCGGAAGTGCCGTACGGCTGTATCTGTATCAGCCCGCCAGCCAGCGAAATCGTATTGCTGTCGGCAATTTTTAAATCTGCATTTAGCGATGCAGCGCTACCATTGTCGAGCTCAAACCTGAAGACTATCGCATATTGTGACATCACCTGCTCCTCCATGCTCTTACCGTTCATGCCAATAAACCAGATGAATCCTCAACCGAAGCTGCTGAAGATTCAACCAGCGTTATTTACATCGATCGCATTCAACCGACAGTGAGCAAACTATTGATTCCCAGGCCAAGGCAGGCCAACTTTAGTCTGGCTTAGTGTCGCAGGGTCTTGTCCGGGAAACTGGAAGGTAACGGTTACGCCGGGATCGCTATCGGCCATGATGTACATGGTGTCCGGATTATTGGATGCCGCGATATAGGTAGTGACGATGAAGCTGGCAGTGGTCGACCCGTCTCCGGCGGTCTGTACCACCATATTGGAGCCGTTGACACTGAAGCTGCTGACGGGCACAACGGTGCCGTTGGTCGAACTCAATTTGATGCCGGTGCCGCCAGTACCCGGCGCGCCGGTGCTCCAGCAGAAGTTTGAACTGGCCAGAATAATCGAAATTTTTTGGACTCCGGTCGTACCGGTGACAGTGACAGTCCCGGTAGAATATTCGTAGTTGCTGCTAGACATAGTGACATCTCCAAAAATTGAAATTGACTGAGACAGCCTGTCTGCATCTAGTACCCAACGATGGCTGCCGCTAACGATCCAGGTATTGTTTGCGCAATAAAGCGGATACGCTGCTCTATTGGACTACTTCCCTATTTTCCGGACAACCTATCTGAACTACCAGTATTCAGCGAAAAAAAAATATGGCTGTCGGCGTCCTGTCCGATATCGCTGGCAGATTTGCAGACCTCAGGTCGGGAACAGCTTCTGATGCGACGCCTCGATATCCACATACAGGGCAATGGCGTTTTCCACTCCAATGCGAATTGGCGGCCCGAATCGTTCAATGACCAGTCCGGCACGTTTCAACATCCGCTCGATGGCGGTGGTGGTGACGGTCACATATTGCGTGATACCGACCCGATGGCCGTAGGAGATGATTTCACCGATCGATGCCATCGCAATTTCAGAAAAGCCAAATACCTGCTGTCCTTCCGTTTCAATCGCGAACCGGCTCAACTCCCAGATTTTTGCATCCGCGGGCGCCGGTGCGCCGTGCAACAGCTGCGGGAAGGTGTCCTTCAACATATAAGGCCCCTCTGTGGGCAACAGCCGCCAGCAGCCGCGCAGGATCCCGCCGAATTCGCGCATCATCATGTAGTACGGATCTATCGCATCGTAGCCATCGATTTCCATGCCGCTCATGATGGGCACATCCCAGCCCATACGATCATGAAACACTTTGGCTCTCAATTTGTGCATATCCCACAGATCAATATTTTTAAATTCGCGGCGATGCGCAATCTCAACGATTAAAGGCATATGGGCTCCATTGGCTATGTTGGGGAGCCTCTATATTTATGCGAAATGCATAAATATGTAACTGGTTGATCTGCTAGGTTTGTGGTTTTAAACGACCTGAAACCACTCTGTTTCAACGAGAAAATTGATACACTAAATTGAACTTCAACGACCGAACCTGAACATGATTAACGCTATTTATGAAGCCGCCACCCAAGGTGTCCATATCAAAAATCTCAAGGGACTGCGCAAGATACAAGGTGAGAGTCAGACGAATTTCTGGTATCGATTCGGCGTTACGCAATCACGCGGCAGCCGATTTGAAAAAGGTGAAAGTATCCCCGCGCCTGTGGCGATATTGATTCAACTTTATCTGGAAAAAAAAGTCAGCGACGGCGATTTATTATCGGCGGCCCGCGACAGCGTTGAGTCCCGGGTCATGGACAGAACCATAGACACGGCCATGACTGAAGCCAGATGAATATCTGTGACGCGCTTATTTCCCGAGGGGCTGTGCGGCAGCAGCGCGTCGTCTCCTAGGCGGGCTCAATAATGCCTTCCTTGATCGCCTTGACAACGGCCTGTTGCCGGGTATTGACTTTGAATTTTTTCATGAGATTCGCGACATGAAAATTAATCGTGCCTTCGGCGCAGTAAAGAATCTTGGCGATCTCCCATGACGATTTACCGCACATGATCCACTTGATGCACTCCAGCTCACGCGGCGTTAATTTGATGCAGGTGCTGAGATTGCAGGCGCTGCCATTGAGCGCTATCGAATTGATGGTCCTGCCGTCATTGCTGCGATTGTCGGCGTAATGTCCAGGATAGTCGGCGCATGGCGCAGGATTGCTGCTGTCTAAAAATTTCATGGAAGACGCTGTAGCGTAATCACGAATCAAAGACAGCTTGGCCATGGCATTCAGGTCGGATGTATTGGCCAGATGCTGTGAATCTGCGGTGATAAAACTCATCACGCCGAATTCGCCGGACGTGCCGTGTATCGGATAGCTGATACCGGAACGCAGACCGTAACTACAGGCTTCTTCATAAAATTCGTGCTGCCTGGGGCCGGTGAAGGTGCTGGAGTTCCAGGCAATCGGCAAGACGCTGCTTAAGCAATGCGACACCGTCGGATCTACCGTATGCAGTTGTTGCTCGTCATAGGTATTGCGCCACGAAGCGGGGTAATTGCTCTTTAAAAAAGCGCGATGAAACGGGGTGCTTTTATTCGGGACTATGCCAAACAGGATATGACTAAAGCCGCAATCCCTGGCGATGGAAATCAGCACAGCGCTCCACGCTTCAGGAGTCGAACAATCCAACAAAGACAGTAACTGATCCAGCTGAGCCATGTTTTTACCTGCGTCATAAAGTGAATTAAATACAGAAGCACAAGGTATTCTTGTCGATTCTACGAATTTTTCAAGGACGCAATGCAGCAATTTTGACTTACGAAAGATATTTTTTGTATCAACGTTGTCATTTTTGAACGTGATTGCGCAGATCAGGTGGATCAGTACTGAAAAGTCACCTGTGCCATTACTCCAGACGAGCAGAAAGAAAAACGGCGGATCGGTCAGCTAGATGACACTAGCTGACCGATCCGCCGTTCTGGTACTGCCGAACTTATTTGAACAATTTATCCAAAAAACTTATTTGGGTAACTTATTTGGGTAACTTATTTGACTAACTTATTTGAGTGACTTAAGCAGCTTTAGCACCCAAATCATTTTTCATCTTAACCAGACGCTCAGTCTGCGCCAATGAAATCAAATGCGCATAAATCGCCGGCAGATAATTTTTGTTCTTGATACTCAAAAATAATTCATCCGTAAATCCATTCAAACGCGCTTCATTGATCACGTAGCAGCCGGTCAGGTTTTTCTCGACATCGTTCTCACGTATCTTCATGTTCAGCGGAATAAACATATTGTTTTCCAGCAGGAAGGTACAGAAATGGCTGGTCAGAATATCCATTTGCTGCAGTTCGCCCAGGAAGCGCTTGATGTTGGCAACGACTTCAGTTGGCTCGCCCTGCTCATCAAACAAACTGGCGCCTTCGGTTCCGCCAACCAGATCGCTCGCTTCATCGATACATACGACGTATTGACCGGCATCGCCGTTCGGTACCAATGCAAACGGATAGCGGCGCAGAATTGCCGGCACATATGAGGCATTCCATTTCCCGTCAGCGGCTACGAAAAGATTTTCGCCTTCGGCAAGTCCCATTAACGCAACAGGGCGGAAGGTGTTGTTGGCTTTATCTTCTAAAAACACGATAGGGAAAATGGCCGCAGCGCGCGCAAATTCCTGCATGGTGATGTAGGCGATGTGATGTTTTTCTGCAAATTTGAAATCCTTGATATCCTGGATTTTTGTTTTTGCATGCTGTTCTTTATTCAGGGGGACGATTTTATGTGCCATGTTAATTAACTAGTTAGAAAGTTGGAGTGTCGTTCTCATAGACAGAGAAAGGGCCTTGCTGATTAATCTAATAACTTTTCTTGCCAAATAATTACGTGAAAATTACATAAAACCATGCGGAAATTCAGCTGTAATTTCCCCCGCCATTATCTGAATACGTCGCTGATAAAAATTAGTTAATCGCCAATTTTTGACGAGATAGGTGAGTAAATCGCGGAGCGTATGTTATCACTTCCGCTCAGCAAAACAGCGTTTTTTGTTGCCATATGGCGAAAATTCAACTTGTTACAGAAAATAAGTGCGGTTACTTATTGTGTCTGCCAACAGGCTCTTGGGTTATACTTTCGCTTCATTTAAATTACCGGTAAAAACTGACATTCGACTGACATTTAGATGAAAGATTGGAGGCCTTCGCCGACAAACGCTGTGTGCAATGCTGATTACCAAACCTGTGTAAAACCTAGATCTGACTATGACGTATTTTTTTTTGACGAAAAACGCCTGTAAGCGCGCACCACTCTTTCTTTTACCGCTCACGCTGCTATGTTGCCCACCAGCATTTGCACAATTCACCGCCGACGCCACCGCCAGGGAATTTAAACTCCCGGCCATGTTGAGCCCGATCGAATTCGTTCAGTTACTGTCAGCCCGCAACGCCGATATCTTAATCAGCCAACTCAATACCAGCGTCGACAAGCAGTTATATAACTCGGAATCGGGCATCTACGAGCCCATCGGGTATACGACCGTGCGCAAAGAAGGACGTTTCCGTCTCAATACCGTTGAAGAACAGATCGTCAGTTCCAACCTGCCGTATTTGCGCGAGCAGGTGATGACTACCGAAACCGGCATGCGTGAAAAACTCCCAACCGGCGCGGATGCGAGTCTGGGCTATCAGGTACAAGACCGCACCAACAATCTGATCGCCTCGCAAACCGACAATCTGTTTCACTCTGAATTTACCAGTTCGCTGGTATTCACCCTAAAACAGCCGCTGTTGCGCAACGCGGGGCGTGAAGTGACCGAAACCGCCAAAAAGCTCGCCGAGCTGGATTTCCTGATCTCCAAAGAACAATTCAAACAGCAATTATTTAAATCCTCGCTGGACGGACTGAATCTGTACTGGCAGTTATATAAAAATCAAAGCGCCCTGCAATTGCATGACGAAACGTTGAAGCAGGCGCAGGATTTGATGAAAAACGCGACGGCGCGATTAAAGGCCGGGAAAATTTCCGAGTCGTCCCTGCTGGAAGTGCGCAGCATGGTCTTAATGCGCAACATCGAATTTGAACGCAGCAAACAGGCTTTCTTTGATGCGAAACTGAAGCTGATGTCCAGCCTCGGTACCAAAACCAATGCCGCCACCGAAATCGAATTGAATGCAGACGATCTGATCCCGCCAGGGTCACCGTGGCTCGCGCCGGATACCTATACGCCGCCCACCGATGTGCTGCAAACCTGGCCGCAATATACGATAGCGACCCTGCACAAAGAGCAGGCTGAAATTAAATTGCGTAATTTGCGCAACATGGACAAGCCCGATCTGGATTTTGTGATGAGCGGCAGCGGCAACGGCTTTGCGTACAAACAGGGTGACGCCGAACGCGATGCGCGCGGTCGCAATTATCCCGACTGGTATATCGGCTTCAATCTGGAAGTGCCGTTAGGCGGCAATTACAAGGCCACAGGTCAGTACAAGGCGCAAATCGAACGCCTGTCCCAGTCGGAAATTGAACTGGAATCCGTATCGGTTTCCAGCAGCAATGACCTGCTAAGCGCGATCCAGGACAGCGAAGTATCTTATCTGTCCGTGCAGCAGAGCAAAGAAGATGTGCAGTTACAGCAAACGATTTACGACAATGAAGTGCGCCGTTTTATGCTCGGCAATACCATCCTCTCTACGGTGATTCAAAAAAGTAATTCGTTGATGGATGCAAAAATGCGCTACATCGATAACCAGGTCAAATTTGAACAATCCAAAACCATGTTCTACATATACAGCGGTCAGTTTTTCGAGCATTACGGCGTTTCGCTGGGTAGCTGACACGGCCGCATACTTAGATTCTTGGTCGCATTCTTAGTTGAATATTTAACCGTATCTTTAATGATCACCATTATGAAGAAATCCCTGTCTTTGATCCGCGCCACCGGTTTTTTATTATGCGCCGCAATCATGGCGCCGGCCCTTGCCGTCGATGTAACCGGTCTGGTGTATCCGCTGCATGACCTGATACTGAGCGCCAGTGTCAGCGGCGCCGTTGCGTCGAAAGACGCCAAACTTGGGCAGACGGTATCGGCCAATCAGTTGCTGCTGACCTTCGACGACAGCATACAGACGCTGGAACTGGAGCGCCGCAAAGTGATTTTGGACGACAACTCGGAACTGCAGGCAGAGAAAGAACGTTCCAAGCTGTTAAAAGCGCTGCTTGATAACGGTCAGGAAGCCTACGACACCGCAGGCGCCATCAGTAAGGATGAGCTGTCGCACATGCGCGCCGAATACGTCACCTCACGCGGCAAATATGAAGTGCTGCTGGCAGAAAAACAGCGCGAAGCGGTTGAATACCGTGCAGCCGAACGCGACCGGGAAATGCGGCGCATCTACGCACCGGTGCGCGGCGTAATCACCAAGACCACGCTGGAAGTCGGCGAATGGGCCAAGCAAGGCGACCCGGTTATCCATCTGGTCGATGCCAGCACCTGCATCATCAAGTTTGCGATTCCGCTGAAATACGCTGCGCAGTTACATACCGGCCAAGAATTTCCGATATCGCTATCGGACGACGCGACTGTCACCAATATCAAAGGCAAGCTGACTTATTTTTCTACGGTGGCAGATCCGGCCAGCGGCCTGGTTGAAGGAAGAATCACCTTCGACAATGCCAAGCTCACCGTCAAGCCAGGTATCAAGGCGGTAGTGCATATTAAAACTGCGACTGACAAATAAACCACTTACGGAAATCGCCACCAGCATGTCTACTTCACCGGCCAACGCAAGCCCAAGCAATACCATCAATCCCAGTCTGGACGTGGCCGCACTCATCAATGCGATCCACGACATCCAGGGCCAGCCCAGCGCACAACGAGACCTGGACCGTTATGCAGAACTGGTCTGTCAGTTATGCAAAGTGACGCGTTGCGCAGTGATACAGATCGACCTGCTGATTAAGGTGCTGGGACGTTCTTTTGTCGATGACGGCTGGATGCCGCTGGCACGCTGGTTTGAAGACGGCGGCATCGGGCAGCGTGCCATCATAAACAGCTTTGCGCATGAACCGATGCGCGGCGCGAACGGACTGGAACTGCAGGTGGTATTGATCCGTCTTAAAGGTGCGGCAAGCTCCATGCTGTATCTGGAACTGCCCTCGCACGACCGTACCCGTCTGAATGAAGCGGTGTTGCGCGGCATGCTGGTGGCAGATCTGTCGGAATCAAATACGGCTGCCGACCATCAACAGCTGGACCTGCTGACCACGCTGGACTACAGCGCTGAAATCATGCGCATGGATGATTTCACTGCCGCCGCGTTAAGTCTGGCGAATGGCGCCGTGGCCAAGCTGTCGCTGGAATTTGCCGCGCTGTGCTGGGTGCAGAATGGCCAGTGTCTGGTCAAGGCCATCAGTCATCTGAATCAGTTTGACCGCGATACCGATCAGGTGCGCTATATCGAAGCAGCGGCGCTGGAAGCGCTGGAATTTAATCAGGAACTGCTGTGGCCCGCACCGCCGCGCAGCTTCTATGAAAACCAGCTGGACGCCATACAAAAAATGGCGCAGGAACAGGGCTTTACTTCGGTGAGCGCCATACCGATGCGCGACCCGGAAGGTGAAATCAGCGCAGTACTGGTGGTCGGCACCAAGTCGCGTCCGATTCCACAGCCAGCCATCAATCAATTGCAGATTGCGCTGGATTTGATTCAGCCACGCATGCAGGAGCTGTACACCAAACAGTTAAGCCGCTTTGCCCAGGCAAAAATTCTGGCCTACGACAAGCTCACGCAATTGCTGGGACCCGATCTGGTATTGACCAAAGCCGGTGCCATACTTGCGTTTATACTTTTGATCCTCAGTAATATCATTACCTGGACCTACCATATCGATGCCGCTACCGAACTGGTCACCGATTCAACCCGCGCACTCAGCGCGCAGTTCGATGGGCGGGTGGATCAGGTTTATGCCAGCACCGGCGACGTGGTGGATGCCGGCAAGGTATTGGCGGTACTGGATACGCGTGAACTGAAAGAACAGCAAATTGAGCTGACCAGCGATCTGGCCAAAGCCGACGCCGAACTGCGCAAGGCGCGCGCTGAAAATGCGCTGGCAGATGAGGAGATTTTTCAGGCCAAGTACGACGAAACGAATGCAAAACTGGCGCGCACGCAGGAAGCGATTGCACAGGCAACCACGACGGCACCGTTTCAGGGCGTGATCGTCGAAGGCGAACGCAGAGACCTGCTCGGCGCGCCGATGAAACGTGGCGATAAAATTTTCCGCATCGCCAAAACAGAAAATCTGTATCTGTCGTTGCTGGTTTCGGAAAAAGAAATCAAGGACGTGCATCTGGGATCGGTTGGGGTATTTTCATTATTAAGCCGCCCCGATCAGGAGGTTGAGTTTACGGTGGTCTCGATTATTCCGATGGCAGAGGTTAAAGGACAGGACGGCAATCATTTTCAGATCAAGGCAAAAATTAGCCAGAAATCCGAAATCTGGTGGCGTCCCGGCATGACCGGACTGGCAAAAATCGACGGCGGCTCCAGAAGAATATTCTGGCTGCTGACACACAAGATCGTGGATTTCCTGCGTATGAAATTATGGTTCTGACGCTTCGGAGATACTGATGACTTCTTCCGTTTTTAGCGACTCCTGGCACCAGATCGCCGGCCTGCACGTATCGCTGGCACCGTCAGTCGTCGCGCAGTCACAGAAACTGCGCGGGCAACTGTGGTTCATGCTCAAAGATCCGTACAACGATAATTTTTATAAAGTCACCAAAGAAAATTATCAGTTCATCAAATTCCTGAGCACCGAAAAAACGGTGGAACAGATTTGGGAAGAGTATGTCGAACTGCATCCCGAACAGGCACCCAGCCGGGAAGAAGTCACGCTGGTGATCGCGCAACTGCACGGCGCCAATTTATTATTTTTTAAAAATGATGCCGACAACTACGAGATCAACACCTACATCAAGAATCAGCGCCGCAAAGAGCTGTATTCAAAAATAACCTCGATCCTGTATTTCAGGCTGCCGCTCTGGAATCCGAATGCCTTTCTCACCTGGGTCAACAGCTGGACCTCGGTGGTTCCCGCGCTGCCGGTTATTTTGCTGTGGGCGATCGTGCTGCTGTGGGGTGGCGGCGCGTTCCTGAACAATCTCGGCGCGATTTACGATAAGGCGCAAGGTGTTATTTCACTGAGCAACCTGCCGGTGCTGTACCTGTGCATGGCGATCATGAAAATGATCCATGAGTTTGCGCACGGACTGCTTTGTAAGCGGTATGGCGGCAACGTTAAAAAAACCGGGTTGATGTTTTTGATCTTCACGCCGCTGCCGTATGTGGATGTCACCTCCAGCTGGAGTTTTAAAAATCGCTGGCATCGTATCTGGGTCGGTGCGGCCGGGATTTCTATTGAATTGTTTATCGCCAGTATCGGCGCCATCATCTGGAGTTCTACCGGGCCGGGTCTGCTCAACAGCGTCAGTTTTAACATGATGCTGATCGGCTCGGTATCCAGTCTGGTCTTTAACGGCAATCCGCTGCTGCGCTTCGACGCGTATTACATACTCAGCGACTATCTGGAAATTCCCAATCTGTATCAAAAGTCGCAGCAGGAATGTCTGTACCTGGCTGAAAAACATATACTGCGTGCCGAAAATATTATCCCGCCGACACAAGACAGGCGCGAGTCGGTGATACTGGTCAGCTACGGCATTGCCAGCTTTGTTTATCTGATGATAGTGTCGTTCGGCATCTCCGCCTTCTTGCTGGATCGCTGGTTCCCGCTCGGGGTGATTTCGTTTACGGTTTTGCTGGTCACCAAATTTATACTGCCGTATTTTAAGCTGGTGCGCTACGTGATCAACTCTCCCACCATGGCGCGCAGAAAGTGGGCGTACGGTGTCGTCTGCGGTATTCCACTGACCTTACTGCTGTTCGCCGTGTATGTGCCGTTCTTTAACAACATCAAGGCACCCGGTTCGATCGAAGCGGAAAATTCGCGGATTTATTACAACGTCACCGACGGCAAGTTGACTCAGTTAAACGTCAGCAACGGCGATAGCGTCAAATCCGGGCAGACCTTGATGGTGCTGGAGAATCCTGATCTGGCGATGGAAAAGGCCATCAAGCAGGGTGAAATCGATGAAGCCGAGATCCGCTATCGGGCCGCCTTGTTTCAGGCGCCGAATGAAATCGCTTCCGCCGAACAAAGCCGCAAGGGTCTGCAGGAAGAGTTGGCCGAAATTGATCGCAAGCTGAATTTGCTGACGGTCAAAGCCAGTCACGACGGCATTTGGGTGGCACCCGATATCTCCGAATATAAAGGCGACTGGGTCAGACGCGGCAAGGTGTTGGGCAGCCTGGTCACCGATGGACATTTGCGCTTTTCGGCTGTCATCACACAGGAGCAGGCCAATGCCCTGTTTAAAAACAAACTCGCTACGGCTGAACTGAAAATCGAAGGACAGTCCGGACCTACGGTGGTGCTGAGCGATTTAACGATCGTGCCCTACCGTTCGGATACGCTGTCGTCGGCCGCATTGGGCTGGGCCGGCGGCGGTGACATTCCGACCAACGTCAACGACCGGGACGGCATGCAGACGCGCGAATCGTTTTTTTACCTGCGCGGCAATCTGCCTGACAAACTGCCGGCCAACTACGTGCTTCTGCAGGGCTTGTCCGGCATGTTACGCGTCGACCTGCCCCCTGCCCCGCTCTTCAGTCAATTCGACCAGTTCTTGCGGCAACTGGTGCAAAAGCGTTATGGAATCCAATAGCGATGGCCGCGCAAAACACGACCATGCGCTGGCAGCAACCGCGTCATCCGACCGCATTTGAATGGCGCGGATTGCGCGGCTTTAGCGCGTTTGCGCTGCATTTCACCGGACTGGCCAGACCGCGCTTTGCTATGGCGACGGAATCCATCAAGGCGCAGAAAAAACTGTTTGAAGACAAGAGCGACACCGAATTAAATGACTGCATTCTGCAGATCAGGAAGGCGATACGCAAATCAACGCCGCACAGCCGGAAAGATCAGCATCTGGTGACGGAAGCCATTGCCGTGCTGGTTGAAGTAAGTTTTCGCACACTGGGATTGCGCCCGTCTCACGCGCAAATTATCACCACTTTGGCGATGGTCAACGGCTATCTGATTCAACTGTTACCGGGCGAAGGCAAGACCTTGTCGATTGCCATGGCGGCGGTAATTTTTTCCTGGCGCAATGAGCCCTGTCATGTTGTGACCGCCAATGAATATCTGGCCGGTCGCGATGCCGAAACCATGCTGCCGCTGTTTGCCCGTTGCGGCGCCAGCGTGTGCGCGATAGGCAGTGAAACGCCGAAAGAACAATTACAACTGCTGTACCAGTCAGATATCGTGTATGCGACGGCCAATCAGCTGCTGGCGGATTTTTTGCGCGATAAACTGGTATTGCCAGATGCGGATAATTTTCTGTCGCGCCGGATTGCGCAGATACGCAACCTGTCTGGCAAGCGACGCAATCAATATGCGGTGATGCGCGGCCTGGGTTCGGTGATTATCGATGAGACCGACGGCGTGCTGATCGACGATGCCGTGACGCCGCTGATTATTTCGCACACGGAAGACGATTTAACCGAGCTGCTGCAGGCGATTGCGATCACCCGGCAATGGGTAGATGGTTTCGACGAAGAAGTGGATTATCACAGCACCGGGCCGACTTTGGAAAACATCCATTTCACCGAACTGGGCCTGAAAAAAATCCTGCAGATTAAATCGCATCTGAATACTTACTGGCACGGACAGAACCGGCTGCAGGAATTGGTCAAACTCACCATCTACGCAGAAAAGCAATTCCTCAAAGATCATCACTACATTATTCGTGACGGCAAAATCGTGATCGTCGATGACAACACCGGACGTGCGATGGTGGGAAGAAATTGGGGGCATGGCGTACATCAGGCGATCGAGGCCAAAGAAAATCTCGAGCTGACAGCGCCGACCAAGACCGTCGCGCGGATGACGTTTCAGGAATTTTTCCGTCATCATCGTTTTCTGTGCGGTGCGAGCGGCACCTTGCAGGGACTGGATTACGAGCTGTGGCATACCTACGGCGTCAAAACAATTCGGGTCGATCCGGCGAATCGCAGTCAGTTGCATGTCATGCCGAGGCGTCTGTTCCGTACCAAAGATGAAAAGCTCGAGGCGTTAATCAACGAGATCGCCGAGCTGCATGCCAGACAGGTGCCGATACTGATCGGAACGCGCCGCATTCACGACAGTGAGGATATAGCCAAGGCGCTGGTAGAGAGGGACATACCCTGCACGGTGCTCAATGCCAAACAGGATCAGTACGAAGCTGAAATTATCAGTCAGGCCGGTGCGATCGGTGCGGTGACGGTGGCCACCAATATGGCGGGACGCGGCACCGATATTCACGTCGGCGCCATCGCCGAGCAAATGGGCGGATTGCATGTATTTATGCTGGAGCCGCATGAAACGGCAAGGGTGGACTGGCAGCTGTTTGGCCGCGCCGGTCGTCAGGGCGCCAGGGGCAAAGTATTTCCGTACACGTCGTTGGAAGATGAATTGCTGACGCGTTTCATACCGGGTTGGCTGATGTCGGCCTATCGCTTCCCGCTACCAAAATGGCTGTTTAATTCAGCCACCACCGCGCTGATCTGGGTAGCCCAACGTCTGGCGCAACGCCACGGCGCAAAACAACGTCGTCAGCTGGCGCTGATACAGGCAGAGTTGCGCCGCCAGCTGAGTTTTGTGCGCGGCAACTAAAAGTCCCACGGGGTTGGGCTATGTTTTGTAGGTTGGGCTACGCTTCACCAGCCCAACACTCCACACCCAAACTACCGCTACCCCAAATTCAAACATCGTTGGGCTGATGAAGCGCAGCCCAACCTACGAACTCCACACCCCAATTACCGCTATTCCAAATTCAAAGAACGTTGGGCTGGTGAAGCGCAGCCCAACCTACGAACTCCATTCCCAAATTACCGCTATTCCAAATTCAAAGAGCGTTGGGCTGATGAAGCGTAGCCCAACCTACGAAGCTCGTTAAATCGTCGCCGTTAAATCGTCACAGCCTCAGTCCAATATTCCACATCCCCCTTGCTGTAAGCACTCAGCCCGCTGGCATACGGTTGTGAACTGCTGCTGCCCAATACACTCGACTGCTGCAACGACTGCGCCAACGCATGGTCGGACGCATCGGCATCGACCGTCAGCGTCGCATCGCTGTCGCTGGTGGTCAGGTTAGCCAGGCTGCTATCCGCCGTCGACATCAGCATCTCATGCGAGACCGCCGTCATCAGATCCGCCGCAACCGCAGCCACGCCGCTGTCACCCACACCGGCTGCCGCCAATGCCGCAGCACCGCCGGCGGCAATGGTGGCCGCATTACCCGATATCCGGGTCACCGGACCCACCACAATCGCTTCCTGATACAGCGTGCCGTCATTCATCACATCGTAGTTGGTGCGACCGTCGTAACCGCCATCATCCGCCACTACACCGCTTGGTGCATTCACGCTGACCACCGCTGCCTTGATCTTGATCGCATCCAGTGCCGCCGTACTCGAGCTGGCCAGCGCGCCGTACCCATACACCGACACCACATCGCCATACACGTTGACGTTACTACCGGCATTCGCATCCAGCACCGCACCCGAACTCGATTGCAGACTGACGATGCCGCCCGATTCGGAACCGGTCTGACGCGTATCGATCACCGCAATCGACAGATTCTGCGCCGTACCGGCCGAGGCCACGCTGACATTACCGCCGTTGCTGGCGATCTGGGTGCCTGCACCCATCGTGATCGCACCGGTTGCGCTGGTGATGTTGACGTTGGCACTGCTGACCGCCGACAGATTGCTGCCCAGCGTGATGTTGTTGACCGCATCCAGGGTCAGCGGCCCACTGAAATTCACGCCGCTGCCTGCCGGGGCCACACTGATGCTGCTGCCGTAGATCGCTATCGGACCTGCGGCCGAACTCAGATCGGTGGTACCTGCCAAGGTGACGCTGCCATCGCTGCTGCTGGCGTGACCGGTGCTGCTGTTGACGCCGCCGATTACGATCTGGCTAAAGCCGGCGTTGATTGCGCTTAAATCAGCCTGACCGATATTGACAGCACCACTGGTGCTGCCACTGCCGCCCAGGGTGATGTTGGTGCCGATACTGGTACCGGTCAACGTCAACACGCCCGAGCCGGTGACCGATTTGGCCCCGCCATTAAAGTGAATCGCATTCGCGGCAATCGTGACGTTACCGGCTGCCGTTAAATTCGCGCTGCTGCTAAACACCACACCGGACGCGCCATCGATAGTCAGCGTACCACCGGCAGCTATCGTCAACGGCCCCGTAAAGGTCACTACGCCGGTTGCGTGGATGGTGACATTACCGACGATGCTGGTACCGGCACCAAAGGTGACATTCGTCGCGTTGGTGACGTTCAGTTGACCCAGATTCGATACATTGCCGGTCACCGTTACATTGCCGCCTTGTGCTGCCAATGTCAGGCTGTTGCTGCCAGCGCCGGTGATATTCCCTGCCACTATCAAGTTACCACTACCGGTGGTACCGGCAGTGATGGTGTTGTTGCCGCTGTTGATGACGTTGTCGTTGATTTGCACATCGCCATTCATGGCGATGTTGGCGTTGTTCAGCGTCGTGCCGTTGAACGTATTGCCGCTGCCTGAGCCCTGATCGACTAACGAGGTCGCCGTCAGGCCACCACTGATAGTGATCGTCGAACCGGCGCCGCTGGCCAACAGCGTCAGCGGATTGACAAACACATTGGCCGATGGATTGCCGCTGCTGTCGGTACCGCTGACGTTAATCACCTGATTGGCCATGGTGCTGCCGATTTGGACGGTGCTAAAGCCGCCGCCGATCTGGCCCAGTAATGTTTGATCCAGCGTCAGTGCACTGCTGTCTGGCACACCGCCAACATCCACGGCTACCGGCGTTTGGCCAGCCGGCACCGTATCCGGAGCGATGTTCAGCAACTGGCCGGTACCGGTCAACGGTACGGCCAAGGTCAGGCTGTCGGACACCAGATTGGTGGTTTGCACCGTGCTGCCCGGCGCAGTACTCAAGCTACCACCGGTAATGATGCTGCCGTTAGTGGCCAGCACGTGCACCGTGCCGCTACCGCCTGTGACTAATTGCGCAGTTTGTTCGGTGCTGCTGTTGTACAGCACGACGTTATTACCGGCCACCACAGTAATATCGCCGCTGCCGCTGCTGATATTGCCGTCGACGTTGATGTTGCCTGTGGCCGAGGCTGCCTGCACATTAATTGTGCCGCTGCCGTCGGCGCTGATGGTGTTGCTGCCAGTCACACCGCTGCCCATCAGGCTGATATCGCCGGCGTTAGCGACGAGACTGATACTGCCATTGCTGCCGCTGCCGGTGACCAGTCCGCTTTGTACTGCATCGCTGACGGTTGTAGTTGTCGCGTCGCTGCCAACCCGGTACACAGTGACCGATACCGGTGCCACGCTGATGCTGCCGGTACTCACTAATGTGATACCACCGGCACCGGCTGCTGCGCTCACGTCAGTGGCGCTCAGTGTCAAGGCGTCGCCCGTTGCGCCGATTGCGTTGGCCGCATT
>FTLB01003308.1_pt1 | contig 66119 bp, 38 predicted proteins | sample 1658291 | NCBI WGS metagenome assembly FTLB01 (sample SAMEA3914812, study PRJEB12502) | metagenome | biome: forest; material: soil | place: Canada | collected 2011-07-07 | depth 0.1 m
GGGTGCCATAACATCATTGCCACCGATCAGTGTCAGTAAGCCGAGTGAGGTATTGCTGCTGGTATTGAGCATATTCGGCAACAACAGATTGTTCTGCGCAGCCAGCGTTACGTTGGTGCCGGCCCCGGTATGCAACCAGGCCGTTCCATCACCCATGCCGGTCAGATCGAGATTATTGCAGGCTTGAATATTGATGATGGAGTTGCTGCCAAGTGCAGCGAACGAAAAGGCGTCGCTGCCCAGCGCTACCGCGCTGTTGACGGTCTGATCGGCAGGATTGGCGACGAACAAGATCGTGGATGCACCATTCGTTGTGGTTGATGTGCTGAGTGACGACGTATCTACGCTCAGTGTCTGCGTGGCGTCGCTGCCGCTGCTGTTACCATTACTACCAATGTTGTTGAGCGCGACCAGATTGGCGGCGCTTCCGCTGATGTGTGGATCGGTGCAGCAATCGCGCGATGCAGGCGAGCCGTTAGGATTGACCGGGCTGCCATAACTGCTGTTGTAGGCATCGCCCAGAATGGAACCGGTGGTCGCAGTCAGGTTGACTACGCCCAGTGTTGCACCGGCAATCGCCTGATTCACCGTCATATCGCCGCTGCTCAGCGTAATGTTGACGTTATTGCCGCTGGCGTCCGTAGCATGACTGTCGGCCAGATTGACGAAGGTGTTGCCCGCCACCTGGACAGTGATGGCGCCATTGGCGGTGGTCAGACTTTGCAGCGTTACATCGCCGGTCTGGTTGAGATAAATATTACCGGTTCCAACCGACGCTGCTGAAATCACACCGCCGGTGTTGTTGGTATAGTCATGCGCAGCAATCCCAATCGAATCCACACTGCTACCGATATTATTGGCTGCGGCCAGATTCACAATGCCCGCCTGAATCTGCGTGCTTGCATTCCCGTCGTCCAGTATGCTCGCCGCCGAATTGATATTGACCGTGCCTGCATTCAGACCTGCAACAATTTGACCCACCTGGAAATCGCCAGCGCTGACGATATTAATCGTGCTGCCACTACCGTTGCTGGCCACCAGAGGCATCTGACTTAAATTGGTATTGGTGGAGTTGAGCGAAATGTCGCCACTGGCAACCGCAACCACAGCCTGGCCATTAACTTGAACACCGGACACCGTGACGCCATTCACCGTGGCCACCGGTGATCCGCCGCTGTAAATGGAGCCACCCTGTCCCAGCGCATTGATGGCAATACGTGATGCGGTGATACCGGTGCCAAGGTAGTTATCGAATATGGAACCACTCGGCGCGTCGATCGCCACCATCGCTCCGCCACCGGCGGCCGTGACACTATCGATCTGGATCGAGGTGTTATTGGCCTGATTGGTGACAAATATATTGCCCAGGTCGGTTGCGCCATTGGCGTTACTGACCACCGATGCCAGTTCCAGCGTTCCGTAGTGATTGACCACGTCGATCGCGCCGCCGCCTGTCGAAATATTCAGAATCACGCTGGAATATTGATCGCTCTGTAGTCCGGTCAGCAGGTTGACATCACCTGTAGTGGTGTTGGCGGTAATCGTATCCCCGTTTCCACCGGTAACCAGCACGGAATGCACGGTACCGATACCGGTTGCCGCGTTCAGCGCAACGGTGCTGCCGGTTATGCCGACGGAATTGGTTGTGCCTTGAATTACGCCATTGGTGGCGGTCAGGGTCGCTGTGGATCCGGCGTCAATTGCACCGATAGTGATGTCCTGCGCTGCCGTGATGTCAACCGTGGTCGCCGCGTTAACATGTGCCGTTGATAAATCCAGTGAACCGGATCCCTGTGTCAGCGTGATTGAGCCGCCAGCGGTGACTGTGCTGTCGGTGAGCGCCATCATGCCGGAGCTTGCCGTTAGCGACACATTGCCGTTAGTCGATTGCATGGTGCTGTTGGTGAGCACCATCGCGCCGGAGTTTGCTGTGAGCGACACATTACCGTTACTCGATTGCATGGTGCTGTTGGCCAGGTCGATGGATGCGCCGCTCAGGGTAAGATCGCCGTTGGCGGAAATAAGCGGTGTCGTGCCTGTGCTGTTGATCGCGGCGCTGCCGGCATCCAGACTGACAGCGGCATTTTGGCTACCGACATGGCCCTCCAGGGTGATATCGCCCGTGCTGATCACGCCTATGCCGCCACCGGTCTGCAGATTATCCAAGGTAATGGCGCCGGTCTGATTCACATAAAATCCGGCCGTAGCTCCGGTAGTTGTTCCCGAAATACTGCTGACCTCTGTATTGATGGCGTTACCGGCAGTGCCGAATCCGCCGCTTGCCACCGTCGAGGGCGAGGCATAGTTGGTTTCAGCGTTCAGGTTGAACGTGACCTGTCCACCGGAGATCGAACTGCCGGCCGAGGTAATGCCGACATCAAACGGATTGCTGATGCCCAACGTCAGATTGCCACTGCCTAAATTAACGGTGCCCAACTGGATCGCATCGACGGAGTTATAAGTAAAGTTCAGCGCCGATCCATAATTGACAGCCAGTGTGCTGCTGCCAACGCCGCCATTCACGCCGCCATCGGCAATCTCCACGATGTGCGTGCCGGGACTGCCGGCCTGATCGATCTGCACTGTACCGGCAGGCATCAGTGTTCCGAGAGAGGACCAGTTATTGTTGTTTTGCACATCGACATAACTGCGCGCGACTGAAATATCTGTAACGCCCGTGGCAGGTAATGTTGCGTAGATATTGCCGTTGGCGGTCAGGTTGATGTCAGCTGCATTCAGCGCCAAGGCATTGGTGCTGTCGCCAAGATTGAACACCGTGGCATTCAGCACTGCAGCGCTATTGCCGCCATTATTGTTCTGATACAGAGATTCTTGTGCCAGCAACGTGATCGAATCCTGTGCCTTGGTCAGGTTGCCGGCAGCACCGGTAATATCGCCGTTATTGGTAATCAACGTCACGCTGCCGGCAGTGGATGCCACGGTACCTGCGCCGGTGCCGGATGTGTCTGCGCCGATCAGTATGCCGGCAGTCGGAACCAGATAATCGCCATACACTTGCAGCGCCACATTGTTCGCGCCGGCCAGGCGGGTGACGTTGACACCTGCGTAGGAAGCCAGATTAATCGCTCCGCCTGTGGAAACGGCATCCAGAGTCAGTGTTCCGGGGTTGAAGGAATAGCTGCCGGCGTAATAGCTATTGTTGCTGTCATTCAGATTCCAGGCGCTGAGCGAGGCGCCATTCCAATAGCCGATATCGCCTGCGGCAAGCAGATTGATGACCGGAGTCAGTCCGAAATTACCGCCTTCAGAATGGATATATCCGCCTGCCGTGATGCCCACGCTGGTATTGCTGGATAAGTTTCCGCTGGTCAGATCCACGTTACCGGCTGTGGCAGTCAGTGTGATCGCGTTGCTGGCCGCGCCGTTTCCATATCCGCCATTCAGATAATTGGTGCCGATGGCACCCACGCTGATATTTTGCGCTGCGGTCAGAGTGACGCCGGACGAACCGTATATGCCATAGTTGTTCGCATTAATCGAACCAGCGGTAGATGTCATCGAGACGGCCGACAGGTTCGAATAGATGTTGCCGAAATAATTGAGATTGCCTCCGGTAGTCACGTTCAGCTCGCCGTTGCCCATACTTAGGCCGCTCAGATTCATTGCGCCGCCTGACGTGAGGTTGATCGAATTCGATACCCAGATATTGGCCGACAGTGAAATGATATTGAGCGTCGTTGTCCCAACCTGATTCAGGAAAATATTGCCGGTGTTATTGGCCGAGATGGAGACGTTTCCGGCGATATTGGTATAGATGGCCGTGCTGCTGTCGTGGCCAACATCAAATCCGGCACCGAGGGTGACATTGCCGGTCGTAACGATATTGGGCGTTGCGGATGATCCGCCGTCGGCATTAATCGAATTGTAATAACTCTGCAACGATAAATTGCCGCTGCCCAGATTCAGGGTGCCGATATGGAAATCGGAGTAGGTGGCAAAGGACAGATCCGTACTTAAACCTGTCGCGCTGAGTAAAGAAAACGAGCCATTACCGTTATCGCCGCCAAGTAAATTGAATACGGAGTTATCAACGATAGCAATGGAATTGGACGACGCAATACTGTTTTCCGACACAGACACGCTGGTCAGCGTTCTGGTCGGTGCCGCCACAAAACTGACATAGGTGTTGCCGCCTCCCGATGTATTGCTTGATACCGACAGATTCGCGGTGTCCACCATGATAGGTGCGACGCTGGTACCGATGTTTTGTCCCGCGCCCCACGGTCCCACGCTCATGCTGACATTGTCCGCCACGATGCCGGTCGCTGACGGCAGGCCGACCAGGCTTTGGGAATTGCTGCCCAGACTGACGCTGCCACCGCTTCCGGGAACGCTGATCGCATTGATGCCGATATTGCTATAGCTGTTGACGCTGAGTGCGTCGCCCGCATTGCCCGAAGCCAGGGCAATATTATTGATGTTGACGATGCCGGCATTCGAGTCGTAGGTCGGATCGGCCGTGACATCAAATGTCAGTTGATGGCCTGACGGCGCCGCGCTGTTATCGATGGTATAGACGGGCGCTACCGAATTCACCGCCTGAACATTTTGTGTATTGAACGTCAGTACATCGATAATCGCTGAATCTTTCACGACCAGATTGCCGCCGGTATTAAAAGTTACCGCTGGTGAATCGATCAAGACCGGACTGCCGACCGCGCCGATCGACTGTCCTTGGGATACGGTCAACGTTACGCCACCGGGCGCCGTGGTTGTGCCTGTTACGCCATTGATGCCGCCCTGATAGGCCAGTATGCTGCCGGATTGCGAAGTCAGCGCAATCTGTGCGGCTAACAGCGAACCGACAGACATACCGCTGTCGCTGGTAAAGGAGAAATTGAGGTTGGGTTCATTCAGACCGTCCATCTGGTATTGATACACGTTCATTGTCGGGTCGTAGGTGCCTGGATGTCCGTAACTGGTGCTCAGATTCGGATCGTTCAGCGACGTATCGGTAATGCCAAGCTGCAGCGGGGTACCGCCGGCCAGCGTGTTGTCCGTAATCGTAATCGTGTTCAAGCCGCTGGAGGTCGGATCGGTGGCGGTTTTGTTGTGTAAACTGGTGATGGACAGATCGCTCAATAAACTTTGATTGGACACAAACATGTCGCCACCGCCGATCAAGGTCAGCGTGCCGGTGTTGGTGGTCAGCGGATTCAGTGTCGTTCCCATGTTGCCATAATTCGCCATCAGCTCAACGTTGGGGCTGACTATCACGCCGCCACTCGGCATGGTGATGGAAGCCGATCCATCTGAGGCCACCGCCCAGCCGAAGAAACTGCCGCCGGCCCGCACATTGGTGAGGTTGACGTTGCCGATATTGGCAATCTGAACTGTCCCGCTTGCGGAAATCCCCAGATTGTTGACCTGGACAGGCAGCGAATCTCCCTGCTGTCCCCAGTAGTACCAGGGCGAAGCGCCGATATCGCCATTCGCCGTTAAATTGAGCGTATCGGCCACCACGGCCACCTTGTTGGAGGCGATCGGCGTAATCGTACTGTCAGACAGTGAATTGGGTGTTGGATTCTGCGGGCTGAAAAAAATGGATCCCGCACTGGAGAGATTGACTACCGATCCGGTGTGGCTCAGATTAATCTGCCCGCCGCTGAAATTGCTGTTGTTGTAATTGCCCACACCCAGATCAACACCGGAATCAGTCAGTGCCAAACTGAAGTTGGTCAGGTTACTGCTGGTCAGATTGCTGAGCATCGTCGAGCCGTTATAACAGCTCAGGCAAGTGGTATTAATTGCGTCGGTAATGGTCAGCGCCAGGTCGCCGCCATCGCTAATCGTATAACTGTTGTCGGCATAGGCATTGTTCTGGTTTTGGCCGTGCGACAGATTCAGGGCAAGCGTGGTTAACACAGCGCTGTCTGCCAGATTGATGCCGCCGTTGGTGGTTACCGATAAATCCGGCGTTGCCACGATGAGTGCCGTGCCGCCGGTTCCGACATGTCCCAAAAAGCCGGTGGCGTTCAGCGTGACCTGATTTGCCGTAATGCCGGTTGATCCCGACTGCTCGATCCCGATCGGGGTGTCGTCTGGCGTATAACTGCCGTTTGAATAACCGCCACTGTAGTTGCCGTTACTGGTTAACGTGACCGATCCGCCGGTATCACCAATGCCTGCAATCAGCAGATTACGGTCGGTAGTGAAAGCGAAATTCAGCGCGCTTGCACCACTCAAACTCAATGTCGTATCCAATCCGGAATCAACCGCTGACAGAGATACGCCGCCGCTGATCGTATACGTGCTGAGATAATAAGGATTTACATAGGCATTGCTGCTGTTATAGCCGCCAGGGTGTGACACATCGACAGACAGATCAGTCAGCGTGCCGCCGTTCAGATTGACATTGATATTTCCCTGCGATGTAAGCTCAACATTGCCGGCAGCGATATTGACCGCCTGTCCACCCGCCATACCGACCGTGCTGCCGTAGCCACCAACGGCGTTCAGCGCAACGGTGCCGGCGGTGATTTGATTGGTTGCCGTACCCAGAATCTGGTTGGCAGTCAGGTTGATGGTGTCATTGGCAGTCAGCGCCAGCGTGTCGGCCTGTATCGACTCACCGTTGATCGTTGCGATCAGATTCAGGTGGTTGGAAGAATTGGTATTGGCCGCGCTCATATTAAATAACGTGCCGGTATTGGTGGCGTTAAAACTTTGTCCGGTGCTGGCACCATCCGTCAGCACGTAGCTGTCGAGACTGGCAAGACTGCCGTTGCGATTCAGTGTGAAGTTTTGCAAGGGGGCGAGCAGGCTGAAATTAACCGATACCGCAGGATTGGACGGGTTGCCCGAATTGGCGTTGATCAAAAAATCGTCAAGGCTCAAGGTCCCGCCAATATTGTTTGCGGTAGTTGAATTGTCGATATTTAATGTCACCAGCTTGCCGGCGCTGCCCGCCAGATTGACGACAGGGCTGGCGTTGGCGGTATCGATCCCGTAGTTGTTGCTGTAGCCCAGACTTAATCCATAGGCAACCGGCGCTGTAGCGTTGATGCCGGAATCTATCGAGACCATGGGAGCATCGGCGACTATGCCTATGGTGCTGACCTGGGTTGCGGGTGCCGAGCCGGTCACCCCGATATTGCTGATGGTGATGCCGTTGACATCGGACGTGCCCTGCAGCGTCAGGCCGTTCGGGTTGAAAGTTGCGTTGGGCGTGATCGAATAGGTACTGGTTGCATACGTGCTGTTGGCCTGATTGGAAGACAGGTCGAGCGTCAGATTAGTCGGGTCATTATGGGTGCCCAGATAAATCGATCCGCCGCCACCTGCTCCGATGCTGCCCGGCTGATTACTGATGGCCAGATTTGAACTGACGGCGACATTGACCGGCGTTGCCGCCGTACCGATATTGCCTGCCTGATTGTTCAGATTCAGATTGCCGGCGCTAAGCAGATTACTGCTGTTTATGCCGAGCAGATTTCCGGTGTAGGCAAACAGATTAATGGTGTTGTTTGAGTCCGTCGTAATCGTTCCGAGCGACAGATCGCCACCTCTGGCATACATGTCTATGCCATTACCGCTGGTTAAAATCGAATTGGCGCTAATGCTGCCTGCGCTGGTATTCAACTGCACATAAGTATTTTGCGATGGCTGTCCCGGATTCTGCGCCGAAGAAATACTGTTGACCGAGATATTGCCCGGAGCGCCGTAGTACGACCCATAGAGATAGATATAAGAGTTATCGGCCTGTATCGTGCCGACGTTCACGTTGTTGTTGGCATAGACGTAAAAGTCACCACCGGTATTAATCAGGCCGGGCGTCGCGCTGCTATCGCCGATAGTAACGTTATTGGCAAACAGATAGGTCTGGGCAGAATTGGTAATACCGTTCAACGCGACGGTAATATCACCGTCGGCAAATAGTTGTAAGGTACCCAGTCCGTTGCCGTTAAATGTTGTTGCGGCGACTGTGAGCACATTGGGGTTGGATCCCGCTGCAGTGGTACCTGGCGTACTCGCCGAGAAATTCACGCTGTTGCTCACGTCCGGTGTAGTCGATGGCCCGGACAGGAAACTGTAATGATTCGCTCCGGTGTTGGCTGCATACTCCAGAGTCATATTGAGCCGGTACAGAGAATACAGTGAGTTGCTGATATTCATATCACCGGAGGTGGTCAGATTTATATAGCTCGCGTTGGTCGACAGCGCCAATCCGCCAGTCAGACCCAGTCCGCCGTTGGTTCCGGTAGAACTCAGATTGACGTGTCCCCACTGATAAGCATCGATCAAACCGCCTCCGGTTGCCGCCAGGATTGCGCCGTTGGTCGCTGACAGATTAATCGTCCCATAGCCGCCCGACGCCCTGACCTGTCCAACCTGTAATCCGCCGTTCGAATTGGCAATGCTGACCGTGCCATAGTAGGCGCCATTCGTTACGCCGCCTATTTGCAGAGGATGCACGCCGGTTCCGGTGGGATCAGTCACTGCATCGACAGCGCGCGCGTTAAAAGTCAGATTGCCGCTGTCAGGCACATTCAGATTCAGCAGCGCTGCCGTATCGGTATTGGCATTGAAGTTGATGCCGGAGTTGGCGTTGATATTGACCGCAGCGGCTCTTATTGTTCCGGTCACACCGGTGTAGCCGTCAAACAGCGACGATGCAGAACCGGCCGCATTGATATTGATGGTTCCGAGCGGCGTGCCGGCGGTAGACGCAACGTTTCCATCCGTACTCAAATTGGCAGCAACCACCGAACCGCTATCCGCGGCAATGGTAATAAATCGGTTGGCATTGTCAGCACCGTTCAGGGTGGCATTATCCACCTCCAGTGTTCCGTAACTGTTCGCATCGGTACTGATATTGATGGAGGTATTTGAAGAGACATTCCCGAAATACAGGTTATAAATCGCAAAGCCGGCAAGGTTGACAGCACCGGTTGCCGAAACATTATTGAAGTACGCGGGTGAACATTCGTCGCAGCTGTCAGTCAGATTAAAACCCAGGCTGCCACCGGCAGTCACATTCGTCAAAGCGATGGGCGCGTTGTCGCCGTTATAGCTTGCGTTGACAAAGACAGAACCACCTGCCGTCACAGTCGAGACATAGGCACTACCGGTTACCGCGCTTTCGGGATTGGTATTGCTGTACATCGTCAAATTATTGCCGGGGCTGCCGTCAAAGGTCATCACGAACGGCGTGCCGGAAGTGCCGATAGCGCCGCTGGCGTTCAAGTTGATATAGGTTGCATTGGCATTGCCCACCAGATTGCCGGTCTGATTCAAACTGATTATCCCGTTATCGGCAATTGCACCGGTGCTGTTTAAAACCTTCGCGTCGATCGTGGCAGCGCTGGTGGCCAGTGCAAGACCATCTGAAGCGCTGCCGTTAACAGCGCTGTCTATATTGCCTGAAGCATTGATGCCGCCAATTGCATAGGGCGAGCGCAGTACCAGATTATTTGCGGTCAGTGCTATTGCATTGCCGCCTGCATTTCCACCCAGTATGTCGGCATTGGAGGAGGTCAGAGTGACGTTGCTGCCAGGCAGATTGATTGCCCACGGCAGCAAATTGGTGTCCTGGGTAATGCTGACCGATGTCGGGCCAGAACCGGCACCGTTGGTGCTCGCGGAATACTGCACCCATTTAACGGATGCATCGTACAGTGTACCGTCTCCGGTCGTATCATTTCCGGTCAATAAAAGATTGGGAGCGCTCACCGCAATCCCAACGGGCGATCCCATGAGGTGGTTGCTGACTAAAGAGAAGCTGTTGAGACTGGCGGTGTCGGTAACATAAGCGTTGCCGCCGGTGAGTAAACTCAGTGTGTTGGTGGCGGTGGCCAAAGAACTGGTGGCGCTGCCGATATATCCATAGGTCGCGTCAAGCGTGACGCTGGATCCGGCAATAATACCGCTGCTGCCAGATCCGGAAATAGCGCCGCCAAATACGCTCACCCCGACCGTACCGCCATTGGCAGCCTGATTGCCGGCAGTTGACGCATCCAGTCCGGCACCCAGTTGCACTGCAATGCCGCTCAATGCAATGTTGCCGCCGTGCGTGGTGAGTTGGCCGACATTCAGCAGCGAACCGTTGCCGGAAGCGGTCAGCGTTATCGGTGCGCCGTTATAGGTTGTGATGCCACTGGGTCCGCTTGCGCCATTCAAAAACTGAATGCCGCCGGTATTGTTCGACGTCAGAGAAAAACTGGTGGCGTTAGCCAGATTTAAATTGTTATTGGTCAGAGCATCAACCGTGACCTGTCCGGTAGCATTCAGAACAATAGCGCCTGATGTGCTTTCCAGACTGGCCTGCGTGACTATTCCCGAACCGGCCGTGACGCCGATTTCCAGCGTGGCCGGATCAATCAGCAACGTGCCGGCATTGGCGGCAAGCTGCGCGCCATCATTGACTGCACCGTTTATGGTGTCGGATTTTTCTGCCGAAATTTCGACCGACGCACCATGTCCAACAGCACCGGAGCCCTGACCATTTATCGTGCCGTTAAATGTCGTGTCGCCTGCCGACCAGACCAGCGCCGCACCTGCCGCCGCTGCACTGGATACATTGATCATGCTGCCGGAATCAACCACTGAACTCTGCGTCGAATTGATCAGCACGCGTCCGCCACCCGAGCTGCTGCTGCCAGCCAGGATCGCGCCGCTGACATCCACGGTAGTGCCGGCAAGGGTAACCTGGCCGGCAGATGTGCCGACACTGCTGCTGACATCTATCGTTCCCGATGTAGCCACGCCGCCTGCTGCATTTTGAACTGCTCCGGCATTCACCGCTGCGCCGGTTGCGCCGGTATTGGCGAGCGGATCAGACGCCAGCATCCAGACCTGGCCGTTACGCATGCCTATTGATTGCGACTGCAAAATGCCGTCGTTGTTGACGACCGTATCGAGCACTGCATTGGCCGATTTGGCGGTCAGAATAATGCGCCCGCCGTCGGCATAGATTGCGCCGGAATTACTGGCCAGTGCATTCAAGGTACTTTGCGTCACACCCACTGACAACAGGCCCGTGTCGTCCACACCCACAGTAACCTTGTTGCCGGATGCCAGAGCTACCGAACCCAATTTGGCAGAAATGATACCGCTGTTGCTGACCTGCGAGCCGATCAGGGCGGCGATTCCGCCAGATGCAACCTGGATATTGCCGGCATTGCTGACGTGACCGGATGCGCCATTGCCCTGAAAATTATATTGGCCGGCTAAAAAATCGCTATCAGAAATAGACAGACTGGACGCGATAAATCCGCCGACATTTAATTGCGCGCCCTGACCGACCACGATACCTTGCGGATTAACCAGAAAGACATTGCCATTGGATTTCAGTGATCCATAAATTTCTGACGGTGCCGCTGACAGCACGCGGTTTAACGCAGTTGAGCTGCTGTTGGGTTGTACAAACTGCACCGATGCGCCGCTGCCGATATCGAAGGTAGACCAGTTAATAATGGCCGACTGCGTCGCCTGGTCGATCGTCATGCTGCTGCCTTTGACCGCAATCGAGGCCGCACCTGCCGTCACGGTTCCATTCGTCGGTAGTGCCGATACGGGCGGCCCGGCTATCGCGAAAGATGATGTCATCAGCAGCGATGCAGCCAATACGCTTGCTGCGCCGGCGCCGGTGCTGGATGAAGACCGCTTGCCTTTTCCCTTTGCACATTCACTGGCTACGATAAATGCTTTGCGCGCGTCGCTCCAAACTATCCGATAGCTCTTATTCATGTCAGCAACCTTCGAAAAAATTTCTTGTATCGATCAACAGGTCATGTGCAATCTGCATTTCAATTGAACATGCAATATTTATTTATGCTTAACGCATAAGCCAGAAACCTGTCGGATCCAATACCTGATTTGTTTCGCCGGTTTCATTTTGTTCATTTATAAAACGGGAACAGCTGCAGCACAATTTACGGTAGCAGATCAAAAAACATTTTCAAGAAAATTGCGTGCTAATTTTTTTTGATTTTAAAACCCGTTGAAAATCGCGATGTCGAAATTGACACCGATGGGTTGTGTCGTTGGTAAAAATGGAAGAGAAGTGAAGCGAATGGAAATTCGGCAAAAAGCGCAGTTTATGCGCAATGCATATTGAACGTCTATTTCCGGACAGAAGAACCAGAAATAGACGAGTGTTATTTTCGTACGGTCGGACTTATTTGTTTACTTAAGCGGCGCAAGAATCTGTGTCAATCTGTCCGGCGCACCTTCAATTTTTTCAAGCCTTGGATATTTTAATCCGTCAAAATAAGCGATGCGAATAGTCTGATAATCGCCTTCTTTTTTGATCAGCAAATCAATCGGCTGTTTGCTCTTTGCAGCTTCAGCAATCGCTTTATTCAACAAGTCTTCTTTGTACTCATGACCATTGACGGCAAGCAGAGTGACATCGATGGTTAAGCCCGCTTTGAACGCTGGGCTGTCCCACAATACTTCTGCAATGCGATCGTCATGTCTGAGATTGAAGCCCAACGAAAACCAGAAATCGGCGATACCGTCTTCTGCATTGACAGACTTGTAGTAGTCGGTCGGTTTATCGGAGTAGCCCACCTTCCAGCCGGAGCGGATTAGTCCATCAAGCGGCGCAGGTCCGTGACTATCCAGGCGGGTTCGCAGGTAGTGTGCCCAGTCATACGGCTGCACCTGATTCAGGGTAGCGACGACATCGTCAAACGTATAGGTGAGCGGTTTATGGCGACCATTTTCAACGCCATAGAATTTCAATGCAAAATCATTCAACGAATTTTTTTCATGCGACAGCTCGCGAATTTTTGTATCGACATCCAGCCAGATCAGCTCGCCTTCAAAATAGTAATCCTCCTGACCCTGGTAGCTTCTCCACGCCAGCGAACGACGCTCATTAATGATCGGATCATTTGTGGTGTCTTGCACCGTGCGCCATTGCTGGGATGAGTCAACCGAGTATCTGGCCGCTATCCAGGCCAGCGCATCTTTGATTTGCTGTGCCGTTAATAATCCCGAACGGGCTGCCAGCACGTGACCCCAATATTGGGTTTGACCTTCATACACCCACAGCAAACTGTCCTGCATGGGCAGGTTGAAGTTAGGCGTTAACTGATCGGCAGGGCGACGGAATTTTCCGTCCCATGAATGCGTAAATTCGTGCGGAATCAAATCTCCGCGCAAGGCCAATCCTTTGTCGTTCCATTCGCTGAAATAACCCGGCTTCACCAAATTTTCACCGGATTGATGATGCTCCAATCCGTCAAACGTAAATTTGTCGCTGGCGGCTACCAGAAAATCGTAGTGCCTGAAATGGTGGGAGCCGAATAATTTATATGCCTGTTGCAGCAGGGCGCGATGAAATTCGATCTGTTCCGGTTTCGCTGCCAATGCATCCGCATCGTCCGCGAAAAAATCCAGATAGACCGGGACCGCAGCGCCGGGATCCAGATCAAAGCGCGCGAAATATTTTCCGGCGTAGAGAGGTGAATCGACCAGGTCTTCCAGGTCTACCGGTTGGAAGGTCAGGTGTTGGTCGGTAACTTGTCCGTTTTGCCCCTCCGGCTCCAATGCGCTGGCAAATTTCCAGCCATCAGGAATGCGCACGCTGGGTTTGAAGGTGATGTCGTGCGAGTAGTATCCGGCAGGATAGAGCACGACTTTTTCCCAATGCACGTCCAGCATTTCTGCAGAGGAAAAATTTTCGCCCTGGCTGTTGGTGATTGGTGACAGAAACTGAAAATCGGCATCGATCGCATGCACGCCGGCAGGTACGACCAGATGAAACGCATACATGTTTAAGGGATCGCGCTGCCATTCTATGCGTTGCTGATTGCCGGTAATTTTAAATCCCGCCATCAGCGCCAGCTGGGCGGTGGGAGAGTGCTCGCCAGGCAGCCATTGCGGATACAGCAAAGTCAGTTTGCCAGGCTGAACGGGAATATGTTCATGCACGCCAAATATTTTCTGATTGACGTTGGTCGCATCGATGGCCAGTTCTATCGTGCCGGGAAACGGCTTGTCGACAGGTTGGGGAATGTCCTGGGCCTGTACCGTGTTTGCCAATGCCGCCAATAATAATCCCGCTAAAAGTCCGGGCCTGGTTGCGAAATGCATATTTATCCTTTTCGAAATAAAAATAGTTTGCTACGGTATCACGATAGAAAAGGTTTGGTCTATGATGAACTGGTTCGTAGGTTGGGCTGCGCCTTATCAGCCCAACATTCAACCGTAAATAATTGGTGGTGGTTGTTATTTTGGCGTGGAGTGTTGGGCTGATAAGGCGCAGCCCAACCTACGAAGCGCAGCCCAACGATTTTATATGAACGACTAAATATCAGCCTTGTCTTTTCTGCACCTAAAAAATATTTGGCGTCGACTACAATATTCCCGATTGTGAAACGTCTTCCATGTCATGACCCTGCCGAACAGCTCCGATCCAATTACCAATCAAGACAGCGCAATCACTGAGACCGTACTTCGTGAGCGTAAAAAACTCGGCAGTTTCATCCTGCGTCGCGTTAGTGACCAAAGCGAAGCCGACGATATTTTGCAGGACGTCCTGTATGAATTCATGCAGGCCTGCCACCTGCCGGCGCCGATAGAGCAGGCCAGTGCCTGGCTGTTTCGCGTGGCGCGCAACCGGATCATCGATCGGTTTCGCAAGAAAAAAGAACAGTCGCTGTACGCAGCCAACGGCGACGTCAACGATGCGCCGGATGATTGCGACAGCGAATACCGTCTAGACCTGATCATGCCGTCGTCTGAAGACGGTCCCGAGGCTTTGTACGCACGCTCGGTATTATTAAAAGAATTACAGCTGGCGCTGGATGAGTTGCCGGAAAATCAGCGCGATGTGTTTATTGCCCACGAGCTGGAAGGAATAAGTTTTAAACAAATGTCTTGGCAAAGCGGTGTCGCCGTGAACACGCTGCTGGCGCGCAAGCGTTATGCAGTTTTATATCTGCGCAACCGCCTGCAAACTATTTACGATGAATTTGAACAGTAAAGGAGAACGAAATGAACCATGGTATGAGGAAGACGCACAAACTATTCAAGGTGCTGATGGTGCTGGTGATTGCAGGGGTACTGGGCGCCGTCGTGATGGCGTTATGGAACTGGATTTTGCCCGGATTATATTTTGGGATCAGTTCCATCGATTATTGGCACGCACTCGGCCTGCTGGTTCTGAGTAGAATACTGTTTGGCGGATTCCGCGGACATGGTGGTTGGCACGAACGACATGGCTGGAACAGGTGGCAAAGATGGCAGGCCATGACGCCACAGGAACGGGAACAGTTTTGTCAAAACAGGGCAGACATGTTCCGGCATAAAGAGGGATAAACAATCCCGCAAATTTTAAAGAAAAATATATATGACCAAACAAGCACCAACTCCACAGACGAATTTTTCGGGTTACCAAAAAGTTGTAGTCGGCATGCTGGCTTTTTTACAGTTCGCCGTTATTTTAGATTTTATGCTGATGTCGCCATTAGGCGCGATGATCATGCCGGCACTGGCGATCAATACCAAGCAGTTCGGTCTGGTGGTGTCCGCCTACGCATTCAGCGCCGGTATTTCCGGATTGCTGACCGCAGGTTTCGCAGATCGTTTCGACCGTAAAAAGCTGCTGCTGTTTTTCTATACCGGTTTTATCCTCGGTACCTTGTGGTGCGGCCTGGCGCAAAATTTCGAAACCTTGCTGGCGGCCCGTATCGTGACCGGGCTGTTCGGTGGTGTGATCGGTTCGGTCGTGCTGGCGATTGCCACTGATTTGTTTCCGCCGCAAATGCGCGGCCGCGTGATGGGTTTTATCCAGACGGCGTTTGCCGCCAGTCAGGTGCTGGGTATTCCTTTCGGACTGTATCTGTCGAATAAATGGGATTGGCATGTGCCGTTTATGGCGATGGCCGGTCTCGGTCTGGTCGGTGGACTGATCGTCGCCTGGAAGATGAAACCGGTAGCCGCGCATCTGGCGATACCGCAGGAGCATAGCGCCTGGATGCATCTGTTCCATACCGTCACCGAGCCGCGCTATTTGCTCGCTTTCGGCGCCACTGCATTAATGACTATCGGCGGATTCATGCTGATGCCATTTTCAAGTGCATTTGTGGTGAACAATCTGGGAATCAGTTTTAAGGATTTACCGACCGTATATCTGATTACCGGAATCTGCACCATCTTTTTTGGTCCGCTGATCGGTAAGGCGGCGGACGCGATCGGCAAATTCAGAGTCTTCGCGATGGGTACCGTCATGTCCATCGTGATGGTGCTGGTGTATACCAATCTCACCTATGCGTCTTTGCCGGTGCTGATCATTGTGAATGCGCTGCTATTTATGGGAATTTTTTCGCGCATGATTCCCTTCCAGGCCATGATGTCGACGGTGCCATCCACCACCCAGCGCGGCTCGTTCAGTGCGATCAGTGCATCGATTCAGCAACTGTCCGGCGGGATTGCTTCGGTGGTAGCCGGCCACATCGTGACGCTGGCGCCAGACGGCAAGCTCGAGCACTTCGGCACACTGGGCTTTGTGTATGTCGGCACTTCGCTGGTGGCACTCACCTTGCTGTGGCTGCTCCAGCGCAGCGCGCATTTCGGTACCACCACCGTGCAAGCGACGACCACACCTTAAGATTTAGTCAGTCTTACGTGCCCCGTCTGCCGGGGCACATCAATACCCGCCTTGAATTCACGCCGACTACCGCCTAGGATAGTTACTGTGGTTTTAAAAACCACATCGCGTAGCCTACCCCATAGATTGAAATTGTAATTATCGAATGTAACTACTGCCAATATTTATCATCTGGCATTCCTTATTGATCAGGCCAGCTGAAAATTCACACGAGGTAATGCCATGAGTTTTGTGCCTACATTACGCTTACGATCGCCCAGGAAGGTCGACCTGCTTATAGTGAGTACGGTTATAATTTTTGCTCAACACGCAATCGCTGCAATGCCGGACGCGGAGGACAGTAACAGGCAGCTCGATGAATTTTCCCATATGAGTCTGGAGGAACTGGGCAATATAGTCATTACGTCGGTGTCGAAAACCCCGGAGCGCGTCGACGACGCCCCGGCGTCGATTTATGTCATCACGCATGACGACATCCGTCGTTCCGGCGCAACCAGTCTGCCTGAAGCGCTGCGTCTGGCGCCCAATCTGCAGGTGGCGCAGGTGAGTGCCAGCAGTTATACAATCACCGCGCGCGGATTTGCCGACGATGCAAACAAGTTATTGGTGCTGATCGATGGTCGTTCCGTTTATTCGCCGTTGTTTGCCGGCGTATTCTGGGATGTGCAGGATGTGATGCTGGAAGATATCGACCGCATTGAAGTGATCAGCGGCCCCGGCGGCACCTTGTGGGGCGTCAATGCAGTCAACGGGGTCATCAATGTGATTACGCGTAAAGCCGGCGATACCCAGGGCGGATTGCTGTCCGCCGGGGCGGGTAATCTGCAAACGAATTCCAGCCTGCGCTACGGCGGTACCTTAGGCGAGAACGGCAATTATCGGCTTTACGCCAAGACCTTTGACTATAACCACACCGACACTGCCGCCGGGACTCCGGTGGACGACGGCTGGCACCAGAGTCAGGCCGGCTTTCGGGCAGACTGGACACTGGCCGGCGACCAGATTATGTTGGAAGGAAATGTCTACCGTGGTGCGGAAGGACAGCCTGCCCCCGGCGAAATATCGGTTACCACCCTGGCTATCCCGTATGGTCCGATATTGACGTCAGGATCGAATATTTCAACCGAATGGGATCATGTGCTTGATGGCGGATCCAGCTTCAAATTGCAGGCCTATTTCGACAAAACAGAACGCAACGTCAACCCCACTTTTGACGACCGGGAGAATATAGTCGATCTGCAGTTCGACTTTTCATTTCTTCCGATAGGCATGCACCGATTCAATTGGGGAGCGGAATATCGCTACGGTATGGATCGGGTGACGAATAGTCCTTACGTCGCCTTTCTGCCCGCAAACCTGAATCAAACCTGGAGCAGTGTTTATGCCCAGGACGAAATCACGCTGCAAAAAAATCTGACGCTTACTGCCGGCGCGAGACTTGAACAGAACGATTACACCGGCAACGAGTTCTTGCCCAATGCGCGCCTGGCATGGAAACTGTCTGCGGATGACTTTGTCTGGGCCGCGGTCTCGCGAACAGTTCGGGCTCCATCGCGTCTGGATGTTGACATCTTTGTACCGGGAACCGCGCCGTATGAATTGGCCGGCGGTCCGCAAGTCATTTCGGAAGTCGCGCGCGTGCTTGAAATTGGCTATCACGGTCAACCGCTGCCGAATTTTTCCTACTCGGCTACCCTGTACAAAACTTACTACGATCACTTGCGCACTGCTACGTTGGCACCGAGCGATACGTATATCATTTTTGCAAACGGCATGAAGGGTGAAACCAGCGGGATTGAAATGTGGGGTAAATATCAGGTTACGCCGATCTGGCGTCTGTCTGCCGGACTGACTACCTTGAGAGAACGGGTGGAACTGTATCCCGATGAAGGCGTGCAGTTCCCCGAGGTTAATTCGGGACCCGATCCGGCCACCACCTGGTCGCTGCAATCATCTTTTGATTTGCCTTACCAGACCGATCTGGATATATTTGTCCGTCATGTCACCGCATTAACGGATCCATTGGTGCCGACCTACTCGGCTCTTGGATTTCGGGTAGGATGGAATGTTAGTAAAAATCTGGAATTATCCGTGACGGCACAAAATCTGATCGGTGATGGGCACGGCGAATTTTCCGATATTTCAACCCGCTCCGTCATTGGAAAATCGGTATTCTTCAAATTGGTCAGTCGTTTCTAAAACCGGATTAACAACAGCACACCGTTATCGCATAGGAGCCGAAACTCAATGGTTGCATTTCGTCGCAGCGTATTCATACTCTTCATCCTGCTTGAGAGCCTGACACAGTGCGCATTTGCTGCCGATGCAGATCCATCCAAAGTCGAAAGCCTGCTGCACGCTACCTATTTGTACAAGTTTATCGACTATGTCGAATGGCCAGCGGCGAAAGTGGCAGTGGCGCAGCCGGCGACGCAGATCACTATCGGCGTCATCGATGCCGATGCCGTCGCTGCGGCATTGACTACACTGATCACCGAACATCCGAATGCGGCGCGCCGGATGTCAGTCAAAATTTTAAAGGCCAACGAGCCACTGGCCGATATTCAGGTGCTATTCGTTGGGCATGGCAGCAGCAGTCAGATCAGGGATCTGCTGGCCGGCGCCAGAGATTTGCCGGTGCTAACGGTAACGGCCGCGGATGGCGCGCTCGACGCCGGCAGCATCATCAATTTTGTGGTCGTCGACGGACATATTAAATTTGAAATTTCAGTGACTCAGGCTACGCGCAGTGGCCTGAAAATCAGCTCCAGATTGTTGGCGATTGCACAAAAACTCGATACGGGAGGGAAGTGATGCTGACCATGCGCCTGCGGTCTGTCCGGCTCAAACTGCTGTTGATGGTATTGGTCATCAATTTTTTTACCTTGATGGTTGCCGGCGGTGCGTTGCTGTATCACGACCTGAAGGAAAACAAGGCCTATACCGTCGCCCAGCTCACGGCACTGGCCGACATACTGGCGCGCGGCAGCAGCACCGCGCTGGAATTTGACGACGGCAAGGCGGCCAATGAAAATTTAATGCAGCTGCACGCCAACCAGAATATCGTTGCTGCCGCAATCTACAATGCGCACGGCGACCTGTTCGCCCGATACGGCGAGGTACCGCAGCGTACCGGCGAGCTCCAGGCAATCGCGCCGTCAGATGGCTTTCAATTCAATCCCGGCGAGTTGGTACTGGTCAAAAAAATAGCCTCCCAATCGAATTTGCTCGGCTCGATCTATATCAAGGAACGCTATGAATTGTCCACCTGGTTCTTCGATTACATCGCCATACTTGGCGGTGTACTGCTGGCCAGTCTGGCTATCGGTCAGCTGATTTCTGCACAATTGCATCGCTGGATTTCGGATCCGATACTGGAGGTCAGTCGCGTCGCCCGTACCGTGATGGCGCAACGAACCTATCATTTGCGCGCGACAAAAAATACTGAAGACGAGATAGGTCAATTGGCCGATGCATTCAACGGCATGCTGCAAACGCTGGAGTACGAAATTGCCGAACGCAACGGTGCCGAACTGGCGCTGCGTAGCCTGAATGCCGAGCTGGAACAGCGCGTCGCCGCCCGCACCAGTGAACTGCAGATCGCCAACCGCGAGCTGATCAGCCGCACCGAAGAAGCGGAAAAGGCCAATCGCGCCAAGGCGGAATTTCTCGCCAATATGAGCCACGAAATTCGTACGCCGATGAACGGCATACTGGGCCTGGCATATCTGCTGAACCGACGTGAACTGGATCCCGATTCTGCCGACATGGTCAGCAAAATCCATAACGCCGGCCGTTCGCTGCAAGCCATCATTAATGACATTCTGGATTTCTCAAAAATCGAAGCGGGCCGGCTGGAGATCGAACACGCGCCTTTCCGGCTGCAGGATGTCTATGAAAATCTGGCCGGCATCATCGCCACCACGGCCGGACCTAAAGATATCGAACTGGTGATTTCGCCACCGCCCAATCTTCCCGGCCAGTTATACGGCGATGCGCTGCGTCTGGAACAGGTGTTGATCAACCTGGTTGGTAACGCCATCAAGTTTACCGATCACGGTGTGGTCAAAGTCGGATTCAACCTGTTGTCGAAAGACGAAAAAATCGTCACCATCCGTTTTTCGGTCAGCGATACCGGTATCGGCATTTCGGCTGAAAACCAGGCGCATATATTTACGCCGTTTTCCCAGGCCGATGAATCGATCACCCGCCGTTTTGGCGGAACGGGACTTGGGCTTACCATTTGCCGTCATCTGGTCACAAAAATGGGTGGCGATATTGGCGTGGTGAGCGAACCGGGCAAGGGCAGCGAATTCTGGTTTACGGTTCCATTTGGCTGGCTGGAATCCGGCAACTTTGTTCCGCCGCAGTTGTCGCAACTGGATGTCCTGATCGCGGATGATAACGATACTGCCAGCGAAGCCATCGCGATCACCACCCGATTAATGGGCTGGAATACGACGGTGGTCGCGTCCGGCGAAGCGGCAATTGATAGCGTTCGGTCCAGGCAGGAGAAAAATAATACCTTTGACGTGTTGCTGATCGACTGGAAAATGCCCGGCATGGACGGCGTAGAAACCGCAACGACGATACGCAAAGACTTTAAAGGCGAATCTGCACCGATAGTATTAATGGTGACCGCGTATACCAAAGAAGAATTGCTGAACCATCCCAACATAGAATATGTCGATGCGGTGCTGAGCAAACCGGTGACCAGTTCCATGCTGTACAACTGCGTGGCGACCGCACTCAAACGTCGCGGGCAGGATATCGAAAATGGCCAAAAAATTTTACACAAGAGGTATCGCAAACATATTGAAGGTGTGCGCGTATTGGTGGTCGATGACAGTGAGATCAATCGGGAAGTGGCCTTGCGTATTTTGCAGGACGAGGGTGCAAGTCTGGTCCATCTGGAGCACGACGGAAAAAATGCAGTTGAGTGGCTGATGGCGAATCCCGATGCGGTCGATATCGTGTTGATGGATATTCAAATGCCGGTGATGGACGGGTATGAAGCTACCCGTCAGATACGCAAGGAGCCGCAATTCGCCAACCTGCCTATCGTTGCGCTGACTGCCGGTGCGTTCAAGGCGCAGCAGGATGCGGCCGAAAAGGCAGGGATGAATGCGTTTGTGGCCAAGCCGTTCCACGTCGATGAAATGATGGCGATGATTATCCGGCTGACGCGCGGGCGTCAGGCTGGCGCTATCAGTCAGGAAATCCATCCTGTCGCGCCGGTCTATCAGGTGCGCAGCAATGCGAAAGATTTACCGGGTATATCAATCGACAACGGCCTGGAGTTATGGGGCGACATGCAGGCCTACTGCAAGTACCTGAAGAAATTCGCGACGGAATACGCAGACTGTTGCGCCCGACTCGGTCAACTGCATCGCGACGGTGAGTCGACCGCGATGAATATGCTGTTACACAAACTCAAAGGTGCGGCATTAAATCTGGCGCTCACCGATGTGGCAAAAAATGCCCGTGAGCTGGAGGCTATCGTGGCCGGTTCAGGTGGCCCGGATACCGGACTGCCACAGTTGCAGGCGGCGCTGGATACGGCGTTTTCTTCCATTACCCTGCTGCTGCAAAATCAAACCACTGTGGCCGACCGGCAGCCGGACCAAAAGAACCATGCGCCGGTGGCTGAACTGCTGGACGAACTGTTGGCTGCGTTAGATACCGATACGCCCAATCAGGCGAATATCATCCTGGATTTATTAACACATTCCTTGCCGCACAGCGCCATGGTTACCCTGCATGCGCGCCTGGATGATTTTGATTTCCGCGGCGCGGAAGCTGAGGTGGTCCGGATTGCGTCGGTATTGGAAATTAACCTAGCGAGTCGTTCACCTGGTCGTTGAATTCAGCCATACTCACGGCGGTACCGATTTCGCGCGGCAGCGCATCGCGCACGGAAAACACGCCGAGGATCTTTCCGTCCGCTGCCACGATGGGCAAATGCCGGAAGCCGCGTTCTATCATGATCAGTACCGCATCGGATACTTTGGTGTCTGGCGCTACGCAATGCGGCGCGCTGGTCATGACTTCGGTCACCTTCGCGGTTTGCGGATTGACTGCCTTGGCCAGAACCCGGGTCATCAAATCGCGTTCAGTCAAAATGCCCATCATGCTGCCGGACGGGCTGATAATCAGTACGCTGCCGCAATTCGCCTTGGTCATCACGCAGGCTGCCTCCCATACGCTTGCGCCGGGAGGCAGGCTGACGACATGCCGTTGCGACATCGATTGAAATACGGTGCGTTCTGAAGTCATATCTCCTCCTTTTACCTAGCGCAGGCCCGCGTTAATTTTAGCCAGCGCTGTTGCTCCGGGACACAGGTCTTTTTCGCCCAGACTGTTTAATGGTTGATCACTGGTATTGAGCGACAGATGTAAATCCGCCGCTATCGGATCCAGATACAGCAATCCGGTCACGATTTCACCGCGGGCATGGTGGGCATTCATATAGCTGAGTGCGGCATACCGGTCGGTCGGATCGTAGTCGGCGTGCAGTTTGCGCAAATGTAAAACGGAGCCGTCGTGTTGCGGCACATCGATGACTTCACCGGGCGCGTAGTCTGCGGTGATTTCGCTTTGCACCGGCATAAAATCAATTCTGCTGACGGCTTCATTGTGCTGGCGCACATAGTCGTAACTCTTGGTGCTGCCGCTGTGATTATTAAAAGTCACGCAAGGGCTGATGATATCGATAAACGCCGCGCCGCCATGATCCAGCGCGCCCTTGATCAGCGGTACCAACTGCGCCTTGTCGCCCGAAAAACTGCGCGCCACATAGGTCGCGCCCAGTTGTAGCGCCAGCCCGACCAGGTCCACCGCGTTATCACGGTTCACCACGCCTTTTTTGCTTTTTGAATCCCGGTCCGCCGTCGCAGAAAACTGGCCCTTGGTTAAACCATAGACGCCATTGTTCTCTACGATGTACGTCATGCGCACGCCGCGTCGCATCGCGTGGGCAAATTGTCCCAGGCCGATAGAGGCGGAATCGCCGTCACCGGACACGCCCAGATACAGCAGATCGCAATTGGCCAGATTGGCGCCGGTCAGCACCGACGGCATGCGTCCATGCACGGTATTAAAGCCGTGAGACGCACCCAAAAAATAATCCGGGGTCTTCGAACTGCAGCCGATACCCGAGAGTTTGGCAACCCGATGCGGTTCGATATCGAGCTCCCAGCATGCCTGGATAATCGCGGCCGAAATCGAATCATGTCCGCAACCCGCACACAAGGTGGAGACGCGCCCCTCATAATCGCGGCGCGTATAACCGACTTTGTTGACGGTCAGTGTAGGGTGATGCAGTTTAGGCTTGGCAAGATAAGTCATGCTGCCTCCATATGCGCGGAACCGGCATTTTTCAGCTGATTCAGATTGGCATTGATGGCATTGACGATAAATCGGGCGGTGATCGGCGTGCCGTCATAATGCAGCACCTTGACCATATACGCCGGATCGATGGCCAGTTCATTGACCAGCAGGGCATGCATTTGCGCATCGCGATTCTGCTCAACGATAAACACCTTGTCGTGCTCTTCAATAAACTGACTGACCGAATCCGGGAATGGAAATGCGCGGAGCCGGATCGCATCCAGATCGAGACCCTGCGCACCCAGCACATCCAGTGCCTCGGCCATGGCCGGGCTGGTCGATCCAAAATACAGCACGCCCAAACGGGTAGGGCGTTCTGCTTTCTGTAGTACCGGTTGCGGAACCAGATCGGCCGCCGTTTTAAATTTTTTCAGCAGCCGTTCCATATTGTAGATATAGTCCGGGCCGCGCTCCGAGTAGCGCGCATAGGCATCCCGGGTAGTGCCGCGGGTAAAAAAACTGCCCAGGGTTGGATGCGTGCCGGGCAGGGTGCGCCACGGTATGCCGTCACCATCCACGTCCTTGTAGCGGCCGAAATCTTTGCCGGCTTCCAGTTGTTCCGCGCTCATGACTTTACCGCGGTCGTATTCACGCGCGTCATCCCAATTGAACGGATTACACAGGCGCTGGTTCATGCCGATATCCAGATCGGTCATCACAAAAATCGGTGTCTGCAGGCGATCAGCCAGGTCCAGTGCAGCCGCCGCATGTTCAAAACATTCATGCGGATCTTCAGGGAATAGTAATACATGCTTAGTGTCACCGTGCGACGCATACGCGCAGGCCAGCAAATCCGACTGTTGCGTGCGGGTCGGCATGCCGGTGGAGGGGCCACCGCGTTGCACGTCGATTATCGTTGCCGGTATTTCGGCGAAATAGGCCAGACCGATAAACTCCGTCATCAGTGAAATTCCCGGACCGGATGTGGCGGTGAACGCGCGCGCGCCATTCCACGACGCACCCAACACCATGCCGATGGAAGCCAGTTCATCTTCTGCCTGAATAATGGCGAACTTGTTTTTGCCGGTATCGGATTCAACGCGGAATTTATCGCAGTATTTTTGAAACGCTTCCGGCACCGATGAAGAAGGTGTAATCGGATACCAGGCGGCGACGGTTGCGCCGCCATACAGCAGGCCGAGCGCCAGCGCGCTATTCCCATCGGTAAAAATCTGTTGGCCGACTGCATCGGCGCGTTCTACACGTATCCCCAGTGGCGCTACACAATGCGCTTTAACGTAATCCCGTCCCATATGCAGCGCACGCACATTGGGTTCCAGCAGGGCCTCCTTGCCCTTGTACTGTTCGGCAAACAGTTTTTCAAATACGTCGGCGTCGACGTCGAGCAGGACCGACAATGCGCCCACATAAATAATATTCTTGAATAACTGGCGCTGGCGTGGGTCGGAATAGGCGGTGTTACTGATCTCGGTCAACGGTATGCCGATCACATTCACGTCTGTGCGAAACTGCGACTCCGGTATGGCTCTGCTGCTGTCGTAAAACAGATAGCCGCCGCTTTCAATTTCCGACACATCCGCATCCCAGGTTTGCGGATTCATGGCCACCATCATGTCGACACCGCCGCGTCGTCCCCGGTAACCTTTTGCGCAAACGCGCGCTTCGTACCAGGTTGGCAATCCCTGAATATTGCTGGGGAAAATATTGCGCGGACTTACCGGTACTCCCATGCGTAAAATAGCCTTGGCAAATAATTCATTGGCCGACGCCGAGCCGGAACCGTTTACATTGGCAAATTTAATGACGAAGTCGTTGACTGCCTCGATGCGTTTTACATTCCCTTTCATACTTCCTCCAGCCTGACGGTGCTTGAATGTTTGTCGCGGCAATGCGGCCCGGCCTGGCTTGGATTGAGCAGGAATTTTTGCATGTCCCAGGCGCCAACCGGGCAACGTTCAGCGCACAGACCGCAATGCAGACAGACATCTTCATCTTTGGCCATAATCCGTCCGGTTTTCAGCGGGGCGGAAATATACAGATCCTGGGTCAGATTTTTTGCCGGGGCGGTCAGACGCTGACGTAATTCTTCTTCGTCGCCATCTTCGGTAAACGTGATGCAATCCATGGGGCATATATCGGTACAGGCATCGCATTCGATACAGGTTTGCCGGTTAAACACCGTTTGCACATCGCAGTTCAGGCAACGGCTTGCTTCCTTAAACGCGGTGGCGGCATCGAAACCCAGTTCGACTTCAACCCGGATGTTGGCCAGTGCCAGTTCCGCCTTGGCCCACGGCACGCGGAAGCGCAGATTTGCCGACACATCATTGTCATAACTCCACTCATGGATACCCATTTTGGTCGACATCAGATTGGTGATCGGATCTGGCCTGACGTTGATATCTTCGTTGTTGAGATAGCGATCGATCGATACTGCCGCTTCGTGACCGTGCGCTACCGCAGTGATAATATTTTTCGGACCATATGCAGCGTCGCCGCCAAAAAATACCTGTTTTAACGATGACTGGAAGGTATTCTTTGCCAATGCCGGCATGCCCCACTGATCAAACTGTATGCCCAGGTCGGTTTCTATCCAGGGGAACGCATTTTCCTGACCCACCGCGATCAGTACTTCATCGCATTCAAGCAACACGTGGGGCTGACCGGTAGGCACCAGACTGCGTTTGCCATTTGCATCGTATTTTGCTTCGACAAGTTCAAAGCGCATTCCGGTCAGCTTGCCATTCTTGTGCTCGAACGACAACGGGACGTGGTAATTTAAAATGGGAATGCCTTCATGCTGCGCGTCTTCCTTTTCCCATGGCGAGGCTTTCATTTCCTCGAAGCCGCTGCGCACCACAACTTTGACGTCCGAGCTGCCCAGACGACGTGCCGAACGGCAGCAATCCATCGCGGTATTTCCTCCGCCCAAAACCAGAACTCTTTTTTCTACTTTGGTGATATGGCCGAATGACACCGAAGCCAGCCAGTCGATACCCACATGGATATGCGCGCTGATTTCTTTCTTTCCCGGGAGGTCCAGATTGCGACCGCGCGGTGCGCCGCAACCGATAAAAATCGCATCGTAGTTCCGGCTCAGCAGTGCACGCATCGAATCGATCCGCTGTCCGCTTTTGAAATGCACGCCCAGGTCGAGGATGTAACCGGTTTCTTCATCGATCACGGATTCGGGCAAGCGGAAGTGTGGAATTTGTGTGCGCATGAAGCCGCCCGCTTTTGCCTCGCCGTCGAATACGGTGACGTCGTAGCCTAACGGTGCCAGATCGCGTGCCACGGTTAGTGACGCCGGTCCGGCACCGACACAGGCAATACGCTTGCCATTTTTTGGCGCAATGGCCGGCATGCGGTTTTTAACATCGTCTTTCAGATCGGCGGCAACGCGCTTCAAGCGGCAGATGGCAACCGGCTCCGGTTTTTCGCGATTGTTTTCTTCGACGCGGCCGCGCCGGCAGGCCGGTTCGCAGGGACGGTCGCAGGTGCGACCCAAAATGCCGGGGAATACATTCGACACCCAGTTCACCATATAGGCGTCGCTGTAACGACCTTGACCTATCAGGCGTATATATTCCGGGACGGGGGTGTGGGCTGGACAAGCCCATTGGCAGTCTACAACCTTGTGAAAATACGCCGGATCGGCGATATCGGTAGATTTCAACTTTGTCTCCTGTGAACTCTGCTGCCCGGTAGGCAGCATGAAATACACAACAAGCGTCGTCATCGGAAATGTAACTATTCGGTCGGCGCTCTCACCAGAAGAGCGGAGGGTACCCGCTCTCGTTTTCAACGTATCTGCACATCGTTCAAGCCTTGACGTGCCTCGCTATTATGGACCTGTTATTTTGAGATTGACATGAAAAAATACAACAAATCAAACGGACTTTGTTGTATTAAAGTATTTTGCCGTTTGACTTATTACGGCATTTTTCACACATCTGCGGTTCGATTCATGACCGCAATTTTCACACATTTTCCGCTCGATTTATTACGGCAATTTCCACACATAATCCACCGCAGTCCACGATTGCTGCGGTTTTCCATCAACTGTGCCGGGTTTGAATTTACACAAACTCAGTGCATTTTTTGCAGCGATATCCAATTCTTTAACACCGGATGTCTTTTGGATTTTTGAATCTGCTACCCGACCATCCAATCCAATCAGGAACCTGATCCGGACAACTCCCGATTGTTCATTGCGCAGCGAATTAACTGGATAGGCCGGCTTATTACAAGTGCTGAAATCAACCTGAGCACTGACAATCGCAGGACCTGGAGTTGACGCTGCGCTGGTGTCAGGCGTATCCGATGGTCCAGGCTGCACACTCGTGGCAGCTGAAATCGCGTTTGGCACGGGCGCCTGCTCTACCTGCACCTCCGGCACTGGAATGAACGGTGGTGGTGGCTCAGCTATTTTCGGTGGTGGTGGAGGTACATCAGGCGGAGGTGGTGGTTTCACCTCTTCGATGATTTTTGCTTCTATGGGCAGTTCTTTTATTACGGAGATAATTTTCGTACCCAAGCCGTTTAGCAACGCATAGATCAGCATCACATGAATCAACACAACAATAGAAATCCCGGTCAATTTCTTGACAGGGTCATGCTCGTGGTCTGAAAAATCCATATATCCTCCCAGCGCGTTTGATATGGATTTTAGTTTGTGTTTTTAAATCGGTTCCGTCTGTTCGTCGGCGAACATTGGGCCGCATTCCAATTTCGATTAGAATTACGCAAACCAACATTGGTAGAGCACTATGAATCGGTATGATGACAGAGTATTGCCGTGGAGGCTGCTGCGATTGCCCGCAGCACGTCTTCATCGGTCGTGCGCCAATTCACCACGCTGACCCGCATTGCGCGCTGGCCTCGCCAGGTTGTCCCTGAAAAAAAAGCTACGCCGGTTGTATTGATTCGATTAATGATCTCGTCGGTGTATATATCGTTGGCGGTGTCGGTCGCTTCTGGCTGTTCAAATCGGATTAAACCCTGGTTCAAAGTTGGTTTGAAGACGATTTTTGCACCGGGCAAACCACCTATGCCCGCAACCAGTTGCGCACAGTGTCTGCAACTGCGATTGATCAGATCCTCAACGCCATCACGACCTAACTCCTTTAACGCCGCATAAACCGCGACGCCTCTGGCGCGTCTCGACCATTCCGGGTTCCAGTCGATCTGGTCACGCGCGGTTGAATTGCTTTCAACGTACGAGGTACTGAGCGTCATGGCAGAGCGATGCGCCTGCCGATTGCGGATTATAGAGATCCCGCAGTCGAAAGGAACGTTCAACCATTTATGCCCATCAGTTGCCCAACTGTCAGCGAGTTCCACGCCGGCCAGCAAGTGACGATATTGTTTGCTGGTCCGGGCAAACAGTCCAAATGCGCCATCGATATGCACCCAGGCGCCGGCACTGTGCGCCAGTGGTATCAATGCTTCAAACGGATCGAATGCGGCAATATTCAAATCTGCTGCATTCAGTACGACGATTTTCGGACCGGCATGACTGGCTAATGCATTTTGCAAAACGGCAGGAGTAACGCGACCGGAATCATCGGTTTCCATGTTGACGATGGCGTTTTTGCCGAAGCCCAGAAATCGGATCGCGCGCTCAATCGAACCATGTTTTTGATCATTCGTCAAAATGCGCACAGCAGGCGCACCGGACAATCCCTGCTCTTCCACGTTCCAGCCTAGCTCACTCAATACCGCAAATCGCGCCGCCGCCAGCGAGGTCATATGCGCCATCTGGCAACCGGTAGTAAACGCGAATGAAGATTCGGTTGGCAGATCGAGCAAATCTTTAATCCATGCACCGGCAACTTCTTCGATGACGGCAGAGGACGGACTGCACGCATAAACGGCAGCATTTTGGTCCCAGGTAGACACCAGCCAGTCTGCTGCCAGCGCGGATTCCAGGCCGCCGCCAATTACCCAGGCAAAGAATCGTCCTCCCGCGCTGCCCAACAATCCGTGCTCGGCATTTTCTGCGATCGAGCGTATGACCTCCTCAGGCGGCATGCCGTGCTCAGGCAGGTTCCCGCCAAATCTTGACATGAGTTGTTGGCGCGATGCAGTGGCAGCGACCGGGCCCTGATCCAGGTTGGCAAGCCATGCCTTGGAAGCGGTGTGGGCGTAATCTAATGCTTTGCTCATATAGAACCTTTGCGGTTTGCTGTGGTTGACCGGGTGGATTGTAAAGTATCCGGCTTGTGCTTTTGGCCGTTTTGCGACGTGTAATTTGTTTGCGCGATCAGATGCAACAACAGCGAACAAATGTTGTATATTGCGCTATCCGCAATTAACCAGCCCACCCGCCCGAAGAGACACCGTAATGGCAAGCCGAGAACCAAAAAATAAAAAACACGACGCAATTCTGACCATGGAGCACATTGCCAATCTGGCGGGCGTATCCACGATCACGGTATCAAGAGCGTTGCGCGGCAGTGAACTGGTGACGGAAAAAACGCGTGAAAAAATTCGCCAGATCGCAGATCAGGAAGGCTACCGTTTTAATATCAGCGCGCGCAATCTGCGTTTGCGCAGCAGCCATTCGGTGGCGGTGGTGATCGAAATGCTGCCGGTCAAAAATCAGACCATGGCAGGGTCGTATCCGATGGAACTGCTGGGCGGCATTACGCAGGAACTGAATGCTGCCGGGTATAGCGTCGTGCTGACCTCCAAACAATTGATCAACACCCCGCCGGTGCAGGGCGCCGACGGCATTATTTTGCTGGGGCAGGGTTCGCACGGCGAGGCGGTATTGCAGATACAGGCCTGCAGATTGCCGCTGGTGGTGTGGGGTGCGCCGCTCAAAGATGTCGACTGTATCGTGGTTGGTTCTGATAATCGTACCGGTGGTGCCAACGTGGCAAAACGGTTTTTGGATCAGGGCCGCAAAAAGCTGATTTTTCTGGGCGATATCGATCATGCCGAAATTGAAGAACGCTATGCCGGCTTTATTGAAGCACTGGGATCAGCCGGCAAAAAAGTCGTGCTGGTCAAGCCCGGCGCTTTTTCATTCGAAGCCGGGTTCGACAGCATCTCGACGCTACTGGCAGAAAAAGGCGCCGGCTTCGATGGCATTTTTGCAGTCAGCGATTTGCTGGCCATGGGCGCCATCCGTGCGCTGACCGAACACGACCTGGCAGTGCCGCAGAATGTTTCGGTGATCGGTTACGATGACACGCCGATTGCCGCCAGCTTCGTCCCTCAACTCACCAGCGTGCATCAATTTCTGTACGATGGCGGCGTGCTGCTGGCGAAAAAAATACTGGAAGCGATACGCGGTGAAGCAGTTCAGTCTGAAATGCTGGCCACTTCGCTGATCGTTCGGCAAACGTAGAGTCGCTGCGCTTCGTCGGTTGGGCTGCGCTTCGTAGGTTGGGTTGCGCTTCGTTGATTGGGCTGCGCTTCGTAGGTTGGGCTACGCTTCATCAGCCCAACGTTTCTTGAATTTACGGAAGGCGTGCGTTTGCCGTGGAGTGTTGGGCTGATGAAGCGTAGCCCAACCTACGATTGCAAGAACGTTGGGCTGATGAAGCGCAGCCCAACCTACGGCCACTGTTGGGCGGAATGCTTCACACGAAGAATTTCTACATTTTTTTCCAGCACGCGGCAAATCACGATGTAGCTTTCATGGGCGATCAATTCACGCGTTCCACGCTTACGCCCCGTGCGGCCCATTTCCGGATATACGGCAAGCGGCGTTACCTTGTTCTCGATCAGATCAACCAGATTGTGGGCATTTGTCGCGCTGTCTTTTGCTATGTGTAGTCCGATTTTGATCAGGTCGTTGATTGCCTGTTTTTTCCAATGAATGACAGGCACACTTAGTCCTTATGCGGGCCGAGCGCTGCACGAATTTGCTGCATGGCCTCGTCATGTGGAATCGTCGGGCTGGTATCATCTATCGCTTCCTGTACCTCTGCTTTGAGCCATCTGGTGTACGCGGCAGCTTCGTGCGCGTCTTTCATGGCGGATGCGCGATCTGGTCGTCTGTGCGCGACCAGACTTTGTTTGTCGTAGTTCACGGCATCCACGTCGAAACGAGGTATGCCTATGCCTTTCAGGTATTCGACCAGCGTTTCGAGTTTTCGAAAAATACGCATCTGATGGCTGCGTTGTGCTGCCAGTACTCGTTCCGTCATTCCGTATTTCACCAGAATTCCCCATCCACCTTGCTGCCCGACCACATGCGCGCTACAAACAATGCCGGCTTCCGTCAATTTTGTTAACGTGGCGTGATCGATTGTTTCGGTAATCATGATTTCATTCTCTGTGTTATTTATTGATATTTTAATGATAGCATTATCTGCAATTTATAGAAGATTGCAATAGCAATTTCTATTGGAAGTGCAAGAGCTGGCAAATTTCTATTGCGACTACATCGCATATGATTCAGCACGGTTACTCAAATATTGATTTCAATTTAATAATTTTAATTTATTTGATTTAAATTGACATCGATAACATTTTTTGTTTTAATGACTCAAACCAACATGACGGGGATATACCTTGCCACGCAACGAGACAAGCAATACAGCACACGACGGGACGCACAGCGAGCTATCGCAGCATCCATTTTCACTGGATCCCTGGCGACTGCGCGAGACGCAATTTGATACCGGCATCAACTATCTGGCTGAGACCCTATTCGCGTTGGGCAATGGCACGGTCGGTTTGCGCGGAAGCCATGAAGAAAGCTATCGCGGACCGGCAGGTACTTCGCAGGAAGGTAATTACCTGAACGGGTTCTATGAATCCGAACCGATACATTATCCGGAATCCGCTTACGGACTGGCGCATACCAATGAATTCATGCTGAATCTGCCCAACGCGAAACGGGTGGAACTTTGGCTGGACGATGAACAGTTCAATATCATGGAAGGTGCCGTCAGCGACTATGAGCGGACTCTGGATTTTCGTACCGGGATACTGACCCGTACGCTGCGCTGGACTTCCGCCAAAGGCAAACAGATTGTTCTGACCTCGGAGCGGCTGGTTTCTTTTCAGCGTCGCTATCTGTTCGCGATCCGTTACCAGATCACTTCAGTCAATTTCAGCGGCCAGGTTTATTTGACTTCGGCCATCGACACCGAAGTTAAAACATTGACCGTGCATGGCGACCCGCGCGTGGGAGGTCGTCAATCAGGCACGACACTGCAACTCCAGCAAATAGTGCAGGCACCAAACTTCTGTGCGCTCGAACATCGAACCGCGAATAGTGGCTTTCATTTGTTCAGCGCCATGTCGAACCAGGCCGAGCGGTGGCAACTGGTTGAGCACTATCCCGGCCTGAGCAAGACGGACGATGCGCACAGTGTTCAGCAACATTTTTCCAGAACGATGCAAGCCGGTGAAACGGCCGGTATCGTCAAATATGGCTGCTACGTTTCATCGCGGGATTTTCCGGTCAACGAATTGCAGGGACGCAGCCTGATGGTATTGAATCAGGCTACGTTAAGCGGGTTCGATGTACTCTGTCAGGAACAGAAAAATTATCTGGCGGATTTCTGGCGTCAGACCGATATTGAAATCGCAGGTGACGCGGCGCTGCAGCAAGGGATGCACTTTAATCAGTTCCATCTGCTGCAATCGATAGGTCAGGACGGCAAAACCAATATCGCGGCCAAAGGCCTCACCGGCGAAGGATATGAAGGACATTATTTTTGGGATACCGAAATTTATGTATTCCCCTTTTTCCTGTACAGCAAACCGGAGATCGCCAAAAAATTGCTGGAATACCGCTATAACATGCTCGACTTTGCGCGCGCACGTGCGCGTCAGATGTCGCATGACAAAGGCGCGCTGTATCCGTGGCGTACCATCGCCGGTGAAGAATGTTCTTCATATTACCCGGCAGGCACCGCGCAATATCACATCAATGCCGATATCGCGTACGCTGTAAAACAGTATCTGGATGCCACCGGCGACGATCAGTTTCTGATCGACTGTGCCGCGGAAATGGTGCTGGAAACGGTGCGCATCTGGATAGGGCTGGGACATTTTACGACTACCGATCCAGTACGTTTTTGCATAGATGAAGTGACCGGCCCGGACGAATATACCGCGCTGGTTAACAATAATTACTATACCAACTCGATGGCGAAAATGCATTTGCGATTCGCCCTGGCGATTGTTGAAAAAATCGCCAGCGCGTATCCGGCCGACTATAAGCGCATCGCCAAAAAGATAGCACTGACTGCAGAAGAAATTGCGATCTGGGACGCAGCGGCACGGCAGATGTATTTGCCTTTTGACGAAAACTTGGGCATCCACGCGCAGGACGACAGTTTTTTATCCAAGAAACAATGGGACTTTGCTGGCACGCCCAAAGATAAATACCCCTTGCTGCTGCATTTTCATCCGCTGGTGATTTACCGTCATCAGGTTTGCAAGCAGGCCGACCTGCTGCTGGCCATGCTGTTGTTGAGCGACCAGTTTACGCAGGACGAGAAAAAAAGAAATTTCGACTACTACGAAAAAGTCACTACCCATGACTCTTCGCTGTCCTACTGTATTTTCAGCATCATTGCCTCTGAAATCGGTTATCACGAAAAAGCGTATGCGTTTTTTATGGAAACCGCACGCATGGATCTGGACGACATGCACCACAATACCAGCCACGGCGTACACACTGCCGCCATGGCGGGAAGCTGGATGTGCGTCTCCTACGGTTTTGCCGGCATGCGCATCATTGATGGCAAGCCGCGCTTCAATCCGACTTTGCCCAAACAATGGAGCCATTATCAGTTCCAGATTCATTTGCATGGTTGTCTGTTGCAGGTTCGGGTGACGGCACAAGAAGTCAGTTATCAATTGCTGGAAGGCGCAGAACTGAGCTTGCAACATGCGGATCAGCTAGTGCAGCTTGATCTGAATCACAGGCAGCATCTTTGCGCGGTGAATTTAAAGGCAGAATGAGATGACCATGCAACCAATCAAACGACACTATCAGGCAGTCATCTTCGATCTCGACGGCGTGCTGACCGACACGGCGCATTTTCATTTTCTGGCCTGGAAAAAAATGGCTGAGTCAGTGGGAATAGAACTGGACGCGGCCTTTAACGAAAATTTAAAAGGTGTGGACAGAATGGGTTCGCTGGAATTGATACTGGGTTTGTCCGGACACAGTTATAGCCAGGAACAAAAGCAGGATTTGGCTACGCAAAAAAATCGCCACTATCAGCAACTTATCTCTAGCATGTCACCCAAAGATTTATTGCCAGGTGCGCTGCAGGCGCTGCAACAGGTGCGTGCAGCAGGTTTGCTCACGGGGCTGGCATCGGTGAGCAGAAATGCGTTTGCCGTGCTGGACAGTTTGGGCATTCGCGACTGTTTCGACACGGTGGTGGATGCGGCGACAGTGACCAACAGCAAACCCGATCCGGAAATATTTTTCAAGGCCGCATTGCAGTTAAATGTGTTGCCAGCCGCATGCCTGGGCGTAGAAGATTCAATAGCCGGCATCAGGGCGATCAAATCAGCCGGGATGTTTGCATTGGGAATAGGTCAGCCGCACATACTGACTGAGGCCGACAGAGTGATTCCGGATTTATCGACATTTTCCATCCGGGACTATGTGATGTAGGTGGGTATGCTGTAAAAGAAGGGCGCTGTAAAAGAAGCCTCAAAAAAAAGAGGCAACCGACAAAATGAGACTAGGGTTCCCCATGAAAAATTGGCGCATCACTGCCGCTGTATTTTTGCTGTATTTCCTGTTTGCGATATTACTCAACAGTGTGGGCACCGTCATTTTGCAGGTGATCCACACGTTTGACGTGACCAAACCCAACGCCAGTATTTTAGAGGCGTTCAAAGATATCTCAATTGCGACCGCCTCGTTTTTAGCCGCGGCCTTTTTGCCGCGCGTGGGCTACCGAAAATCCATGATGCTGGCGACTATCATCATGAGTTGCGCCTGCATTGCCATGCCGCTGGCGCCAGCCTTCCTGACTACCAAACTGTTTTTTATGTGTTGCGGCATATCGTTTGCGCTGGTCAAGGTATCGGTCTATTCCACTATCGGCTTGATTACCGTCGGCGCCCGACAGCATGCGCAATACATGAATATGTTGGAAGGATTTTTCATGCTGGGCGTGTTGAGCGGCTACTGGCTGTTTTCAGAATTTATCAATTCCGCAGTAATCAGCTCGCCCGACTGGGTCCATGTTTATTGGGTGTTGGCCGGATTTTGCATGTTGATTTTTATCCTGCTGGCCAGCAGTGAGCTGGATGAATCCGAAGCAAAACGCCGGGTGCACGATGACGAAAGTCTGCATCTCGAAGCGCAGGGATTTTTATTGATGTGGCGGTTGTTCGGCAAGCCTATCGTATTCGTATTTTTATTCTCCGCATTTTTGTCGGTACTGATCGAGCAGGGCATCACTTCCTGGCTGCCGACATTTAATAACGAAATCATGAAACTGCCGCTGTCTTTGTCCGTACAGATCACCAGCATACTGGCCGCGTCCACCGCCATCGGCCGCATGGGTTTCGGTTTGCTGTTGAAAAAAATCCATTGGTACACGCTGCTGGCGACCTGTCTGATCTGTATGGGCGTATTGGTGCTGCTGACCTTGCCTTTGACGCATGGCATGGTGGCCAATCAGGTCACCGGCTGGAACAATGCGCCGCTGGCGGCGTTTATTTTTCCGCTGATAGGTCTGTTTATGGCGCCGATTTATCCCGTGATTAATTCCTTGATTTTGAGTGCGCTACCCAAATACCAGCATTCCGCCATGACCGGATTGATCGTAATTTTTTCTGCATTGGGCGGTACCACCGGGTCTTTGATTACCGGATTTGTATTTGCGAAATTCAGCGGGCAGACGGCGTTTTATCTGGTGTTGATCCCGCTGACAGTGATGCTGCCCGGGTTGTTTGTTTTTAAACGCACCTTGACGAGCGCGGTGTAATAATTTTGTAGGTTGGGCTACGCTTCATCAGCCCAACATTCAACCGCCTCGAGTGGGGTGTAATAATTTTGTAGGTTGGGCTGCGCTTCACCAGCCGAACATTCAACCGCATCGAGCGGGGTGTAATAATTTTGTAGGTTGGGCTACGCTTCACCAGCCCAACACTTTGCCTTTATTAAAGGAAACCCCAGAATAACAGGCGGTTGAATGTTGGGCTGGTGAAGCGCAGCCCAACCTACGAAACTAGCAAGTGTTGGGCTGATGAAGCGTAGCCCAACCTACGAACTTAACGATAGAAAGTGGAGGTGAAGAACCGGGTTGAGAACAAAAAAATACAGCCTGATAAATAAAATTGATATCGATAACATTTAAATTGACATCGATATCATAAGCTGTTCCAATATAGTGCAGATGCACCCTTTTAACGCAGTACCGTCGTAGGTTGGGCTACGCCTCACCAGCCCAACACTCCACATCTGACACACAAATAGCTGTGTTACTTGTCGAAGCAATTTATAAAAATTTGTCAGGCAATGTTGGGCTGGTGAAGCGCAGCCCAACCTACGAACTTTAACAGCAGCAAACGCAGCAACAATGTTGGGCCGGTGAGGCGTAGCCCAACCTACGAACCACGAACATTACCAGCAGCAAACACAGCAACAAAGATACAAAAATGTCGTTGAGTACAGCCATACTCAACATCTGATTCAAAAGCTCAAGATAGAGCCGCCACTTTTAAAAATAAACGGAGATAATATGCAACGTCGTCATCAATTTTTACTCTCAACAATCACCCTGGCCGTATTGACTCTCGCGAATGCTTCGTACGCGCAGCAGGCCGAAACTGCTTCACCATCGGCAGCACCAGCACCAACTTCAGCACCAGCACCAGCACCAACTTCAGCACCAGATACTGTGCAAACCGAAGTACAACAAATTGTCGTTACAGGTAGCGCCGCAGGTAGCGGTATCCGCAAAATTGACGCACCGTATTCGATCACCACGGCGTCCGAAGAGCAGATTAAAGAAGCCAATCCACTATCGACCGCAGATTTATTCAAGATCGTTCCGGGCGTCTATGCAGAAACTTCAGGCGGTCAAACCGGCCCGAATATTGAAGTCGCCGGCTTCCCGGGCGGGGGCGATGCACCGTACGTGACTATCCAGTTGAACGGCGCGCCTATCTATCCGGCACCGACTCTGTCATTTATGGACAACTCAAGTCTGTTCCGTCTGGATGACACCATCGACCACATGGAAGCGCTGGTCAGCGGGCCGAACACCGTGTTATCCAACGGTCAGCCTGGTGCAACGATGAACTTTATTCTGAAGACCGGAGAACAGGGCGACGAAGGTTCGATCCGCACTACTGTCGGCACCGGCGATGAACGCCGCTATGACGGCTTTTTGGGCGGCAAAATTGCTAACGGATGGTACGCCACAATTGGTGGCTTCTACCGAACTGACGATGGCGTGCGCGACAGTCAGTTTCCGACTGATAACGGCTATCAGTTGACTGGCACGCTGACGCATACTCTGGAAGACGGAAAAATCACCGTCTACGGTCGCACTGTCGATGATAAAAATCTGTTCTTTACGGCGATTCCGGTAGCGGCAAATGCGCAGGGAGTTCCGACTGGAGCGTTCTCCGGATTTAATCCATTGACCGGTTCGCTGTATGGTAATGAAACCCGTTTCCTGACGCTGCAAACTGGCCCAGGCCAAACGCAAAATATCGACATGTCGAATGGTCGCGGCATCGACGTGCACACTTTCGGGATTGACTTCACCCAAAAAATTAACGGCTGGGATGTCAGCAACAAGTTCAATTATGTAGCGGGCGATGTGCAGACCAACGCGTTCTTTACTGGTTCTACACCGGAAACCATGCAAAGCTATATCAGCAATGCGATTACCAGCGCCAACAAGAATGCCGGTGCGGTTGCAGCGGGTGGTTTGGCGACATCAGGTACGGCAACCTACGCCGACGGTTCTGGCGCGGTGAACCCGAATCAGCAGGTGCTGGATGCCGGCGCATGGTATGTCGACAAACAGATCAGCTCTACCACCGATGAACTGAAATTCACCAAAGAACTGATCAAGGATCATACCTTCACCTTCGGTACCTTCCTGGCAGATTATTCTTCACACGATATCTGGTATCTGGGTAACAGCACGCTGATGACGGCAACCACGAATCCGAAACCGATCAATGTGACTTTGAATAATGGCGCAGTCATTTCCAACAACGGCAATGACGGTCCGACCTTCTATTCGGTCAACGATTCCTATACCGGTCAAAAAACTGCGTTCTTTGTTGCGGATCAATGGAAGGCAACCTCGCAGCTGACACTGGATGCCGGTGTACGTGAAGAGACCCAAACCATCAATGCGACCCTGGAAAACGATACAACAGAAAATATCGATGCCAATCCGCTGCATCTGTATAACCAGAACACCAGTGTTCTGAATGGTACTTATCAATCGGTTGAGCAAAGAAATTCAGCGTATTCCTTTACGCTGGGAGCCGGCTACAAACTGGATAAAGATTTAAATCTGTATGCCAGGATTAACTCCGGTCACCTGATGCCGCAGTTCGACGATGTGCGCGGCGATGCCGGTTCGGGCGTTACTCCGCCGGTGGAGGGCATTCATACTTACGAACTGGGTATCAAATCGGTAGGCCCGGTATTATCGGTGTATGCGTCGATATTCCACAAGGTGTTTACCGGTATTCAGGACAGTCAGATTCTCGCCAACGCATCCGGTGGCGGTGAGACGATCTGGTACAACTACGGCTCGATTACCAACGGCGCATTGCTCGAAGGTGCATGGCGGCCATTTACCAACTTCCAGGTTGCTTTCTCGGGTGACTACGAAGACGGCAAATACACCGGCTTTCAGGGCGTCGATTCAGAAACCGGCGTGAGCGACAACGGCAACCAGTTGCAGCGTCAACCTAAGTTTCAGTCGCGTCTGACACCGAGTTATCGCGTGCCTATGGATTGGGGTTCGCTCAAGTTTTATTCGACCTACAGCTATATCGGCCAGCGTTATTCCGATATCCAGAATCAGCAGATCCTGCCGAGCTTTAGCACACTGGATGGCGGCATCATGGCTGAAGTGGGCGATAAACTGGAATTCCGTTTGTCAGGTACTAACCTGACCAATACCTTTGGTTTGACCGAAGGCGATTCACGTGTATTGGGCACGACTTCCGGCGTGGTAATGGCACGGCCGATTTTTGGTCGGGCGATTGAGTTTTCGGTTGAGTATCGGTTTTAAGCTGGTTTCTTGGTCGCGTATAAAAAAGGCGGATATTGCATCCGCTTTTTTTCATTTAATCATCAATCTGCAGCCGCCCAGCCAACTGATGATCCTGCGGTTTTGCTTTCAATATGCTGGAATTTGTTAGTTTGATATTTATGGTTTATTCTGTAGGCTAATTCAAGCAGAGAATTTGATTTTCCTACAGACCTGTGACTTTAACCAAAAAATTAAAATAACTTTGACATGATTCAAGTCACAGAAATTCTCGGTCGAGCAAATCAAGGTGTCACGCGCCCATTTTTATGTAAGGCGAATGACGAACAATACTATTACGTCAAAGGGTCCGGCAGTCACGCGGGGCACCGCAGCCTTTTGGCAGAATGGGTATCTGGCCACCTTGCAAAAGCGTTTGGCTTGCCTATCGCGCCGTTCCAATTAGTTGAAGTTCCGATATCTTTAATTGAAATCGTGGTGCCTGAGTGGACGAGTCTCGGAAGCGGAGCTGCATTTGGTTCACAGCAGCTGATGTTTGTTCAAGAACTCCAGTGGTCACAAATCAAACAGATTCCAAAGGAGCTACAGCAAGATATCTTAGTGTTTGACTGGTGGATTCATAATGCAGATCGAAGCCTGACTGACAAAGGTGGAAATCCCAATTTGCTTTGGGACTCTCACAAACAGGCATTAGCCGTCATTGATCATAACAATGCGTTTGATCCTCAATTCAGACAATCAGATTTTTATGAGAGCCACGTTTTCCGTAATCAAATACCTAATGTTTTTGAAGATTATGTAAGACGCGAAACTTATGTCGATCGAATGAAGGGGGCATTTGCTGCGTTTGAAACGGCATGCAATAATAGCCCACCCGACTGGTGGTGGATTGATCACGGAGTTCCTTGCTCTTTTAATAAAGAGGATGCGCTACAACTGTTGGCCAGGTTCGATGATCAGTCTTTTTGGAGGATAGCCCCATGAATTACGCATGTCAGTACGCTATCGTTAGATTTCTTCCATATGCCGAGACCGGCGAATTTGCTAATGTCGGCGTTGTTTTGATGTGTCCGCAAACTGGTTATTTCAATTTTAAATTGTTAAATCGGGTTCGCCGTATCAGTGCATTTTTTGAAGAACTTGAAACCAGCATATTTAGGAATGCACGTAAGTCTTTCGCAGCAGAGTTAGCGCGTGTTCGCGCGGTGATGGTGGCTACACGCGTCACTGATCTAGAGCAGCCGACACCGACCAATAAAATATTATTCAATCACTTGTTCGCCGAAATCGTGAGGCCACGCGAAGCAATGATTCGCTTTGACGATCCTCGTGTTGTCCTAACCTCTGACCCTGATGAAAAGCTCGCTGAGTTGTACGAGCATTACGTTGAGCGCAATTTCGCAACAAAACAATATCAGGAAAGGCTCATAGAACGCCAAGTTCATCAAGCATTGCGGCAGGCTGACTTGATGAAATTATATGCGCCTGAAGTAGTAGGAAATGCGGCTTATCACGTACGTTTCCCGTTAGTAAAAATGGTTGACGATGAAGCAGTAAGAGTTATAAAGCCGCTACATCTTGCGCATGAAGATCCTACTCAACTTTATGATCATGGATGGGAGTGGCTGGGGAAAATTCGCAAATTGAATCGCGAAAAATTACTTCCCTCTGCCGTATTGTTTGCAGTCGATATTCCCAATAAAGATGATAGTGAACGAACTGCGGCGTTCAAGGAAATTATGAGTGAACTCAAGAATGAAAATGTTAAAGTCATTTCTTATGAAAACACGACCGATTTGATTAAATTTGCCAATGAATAAATTAAATTTTAAGGAAATTATTTTTAAGCCTTGCCTAATGCAAGGCTTTTTTATGTATGCCATATAAGGTCGCGCTCTTGGCGCCGAAATTCAATGATCTGTTACGATGACTGAGAATTATTTATCGATGAATCCGCATGCGCCTGATAAAAAATAGAAAACAGTTCGTGCTGCGAATTGATATTCAATTTGCTGTAGATATGTTTTTTATGGGCTTTGACGGTTTCAACTGAAATTTTCAGTTTGTCTGCAATATTTTTCCCCGAATATCCACTTAATACCAACTGGCTGATTTCAATTTCACGTTCGGTCAGTTTGGCGCGAATGGCGAGGACCTCTGCGCGGACAGTTTCTTGGGGCTGGCTAATCAGATTGCCATTTTCTTTGACCTGCTCATTTTGCTGCTCGTACTGATAACGCTTTTGCATCAGCGCGATAACCCAAGGCGCTACCAGATTGAGAAAAGCAATTTCGGTCTGGGTAAATTTAGTCGCCCTTCCCAACGATAGACTCAATGTCTGACCATCTTCCAACGCGCAGTTGAACTGCACTTCATCGGCAACGATGTTCAACTGAAAATACAAACGGTAATAGTCAGTTTGCGCAAAATTTTCCGGGGCAACTTCGTCCAACAGAAACAGACCGGAATGCGGCTTATCAGATCGGGCCACATAAAACGGATCCAGCAGATACAGTCCGTTCACGTAATCCTGAAACAGCAGATCAACCGAGCCATCGGCGGTCGGGTTTTCAATAAGCACTAACGGTTTTTTCCGATCCGAAAAAAGCACTGCCACCCAATTATCAAATTCAATCAGATTGTGCAGGGTACGAACCAGCAATATCCAGAAATTGGGCTGGTGCTGCGCATCGATCAATAGCGCAATCTGGCGATGATAGGAATGTTCCTGCAGGTCGGGGATCATGCGGATCTTTCTGATTATTTGCTGCTAACGCGTAGGATGACTCTCAACGATGCTACGGAATGGGTATGCGGATGTCAACACTTTGCAGGTTGGGTTGTGTTTCGTAGGTTGGGCTACGCTTCACCAGCCCAACACTCCACCTCAAAATAACCCATAACCCATAACCAAATACATATGCCATTCGCGCAATCAGCTTAAAAAATCGTGTTTGTTCATTATCCAATGTTGGGCTGGTGAAGCGTAGCCCAACCTACGAAATTAACCTAACCGAATTAGGCATACCCCGATAGGGGTACAACTTTCAGGGAATTGACGCTGTTCTTCCTGCACTGATACCTTGCGGTCATCGCATTCGGTTTTCAAAAATAACTAAACATGTGCAATCAGGGAGACTTAATACATGAAACTCAATACTAAAAAACTAACCATCGCTATGGCAGTCGCGTCGGTCTGCATGACGATAGCTGCTTATGCTCAGGAAACGCCAACGCCCGCAGATGTACCGCAATCCGATCAAAGTGCCGATACTGAAAAGGTTTCATCCGCTGCTGCCGCGTCAGCAGCCGCAAAATCCAACGGCATACAGACCGTTGTGGTGACTGCGCAAAAACGCAAGGAAGATTCCAGCAAGGTGCCGGTCAGTATCAGCGTGATCGGCGGTGACGAATTGACTGCACAGCATATCGGCGATTACGCAGACATTACCCGCGCGATTCCCAACATTTCATTCTCGGGTGGCGGCGGTGGCGGTGATGCCGGTGACGGTCCCGGCTTATCGAATATCGAAATTCGCGGTATCAGCTCCAGCGCCGGTTCAGCCACTGTAGGTGTCTACATGGACGATGTATCCATGAACGTGGCAAATCTGTACAGCATGGGCAGCGCAGAACCTAAATTCTTTGATCTGGATCACGTCGAAGTATTGCGTGGCCCGCAAGGTACTTTATATGGCGCGAGTTCCATGGGCGGAACAATCAAATTCATCACCAATCAGCCTGACCTGAAACAGCAAACCACCGACGTATATACCGAATTCTCAACCATGAAAGGCGGGCAGGGCAGCTATACCGGGAATGTGGTGTTCAATGAACCGTTGATTCAAAATGAACTGGCATTGCGTTTCGGCATACAGTCCGGCCATCAGGGCGGTTACATCAATCAGGTCGATCAGTTGGGCAATGTAATCAACTACGGTATCAACTGGCAGCAAGATCAGGTGATGCATTTTGCCTTGAAATGGACACCGACCAAAGATCTGACAATCACACCGAATGTGTTTTACCAGAACGTGAAGTCGGGTGATACGGACGTGTCGTATTCACAAGTACTGGATAACGGTGAGCCGCTCGCGAAGCCAATTTATCTGGCGCCTTATGAAACCAGCAAAATCACCCGCGAACCCGGTTCCGACAAATTACTGGTGCCCAGCATTACCGTGAACTACGATACAGGCGTGGGAGATATCACTTCGGTATCCAGCCTGTTCAAACGCACATTCTCCCGTGTGCAGGACGGTGGCGCGAGCGATAGCCGTCAGATGCAGGACTTTGCGATCGTTAATCCGGACCTCGCTGCAGCGGTCGGCGCATTGCCGGCCAGTGTCACTTTGGACAATACGGTAGATCAGTTTTCGCAAGAAATTCGTATGGCGTCCAAACCGTATGAAAAAGGTGGCGCACCACTTACCTGGATAGTCGGAGCCTACGTGGCGAATGAACATACCAATATCGTCGAAAATGATTTTATATACGGCATCAATAACACGTTCAACACCTACGGCGTGTCACCGACCGATCAGACTCAATTTACTTCCGGTTATACCGCCACCGGTTTTCCGGGAGACGATGCGTTTTACGGCAACTACAGTATTCACGACACGCAGCAGTCTATTTACGGCGAAACCAGTTATTACCTGACCCCCGCATTGCATACGACATTCGGGATTCGTTATCTGAGAGCGCAGGAAGAATATACTCAGCAACAGCAAGGGTTTTATTATGGTGCAGCGAGTGCCCCAGCGACGATCAGCGATACCAGCGCGTCTAAAACCACACCTAAATTTTCTGTCATTTGGGAGATCGATCCGGCCAATTCCGTGTATGCGACAGCGCAGGAAGGCTTTCGTGTCGGCGGCGCCAATTCACCGTTGCCTAACTACTGCTTCAGCAACACGGCACAGGCCGGTGTGACGCCGATAGCCCCATTTACGCCGGATTCACTGTGGAGCTATGAGGTGGGGAACAAGTCGCGTTTTCTGGATAACAGGCTGACCGTCAATGCTTCGCTGTTCTACGTCAAATGGAAAAACATGCAGCAGGAAATTCAGCTGGAATGCACCTATAACTATGACGTCAATGTTGGCGCTGCAACCAGCTATGGTGCGGAACTGGAAGTCAAAGCCAAACCTATCCATAGCGTATTGCTGGATCTGGCTGCCGGTTATACCCATGCCACGCTGGATAATAGCGAAGGTGCCGAAACCGGTCTGGTTGGCGCGATTGCCGGTGCGTCGATTCCCGGCGTACCAGCTTACAACATCGCCTTTACGTCAACGTATAGCTATGACATCAGCGATGAATACTTTGGATTCCTGCGCGGTGCCGCGCGCTGGACAGGTGCCAGCAATGGCGGCTTTAATCAGTTGCCGAATTCCGGCGGCGTGATTATTCCACCCAATATCGTTGCTGGCATCCCTGATCCGGATTTCAATCGTCCGGCCTACCACACGATAGATCTGTCCACCGGCGTTTCGTGGAAAGAATGGGAAGCTACTCTGTTCGCGAAAAATCTGTTTAACAACAATATGGTGATTCAACATCCGATTACACAGACTATCGCTACCGAAGTATTTCGTTTAGAACCAAGAACCGTCGGCGTCAGCTTGTCGGCCAAGTTCTGACTTGAACCCAACCAGGAGTAACACTAGCTTGAAAACTACCGCGTCTACATCATTCGTTCCGTCGCTGAAATCAATCGGAGTCCTGCTGATTGTCATATCCGCAATCAGCCCGGCCTCCTCGGTTTTTGTGATCATGCCGCTGGTGATAGCCAAGGCAGGAAGCGGGGCGATCTGGAGTTATTTATTTGCTGCAGTCACCTCGATGTTCATGGCCTTTGTCTACGCAGAACTGTCGTCTGCTTTTCCAACGACTGGCGGAGAATATCCGGTAATCGGCAAAACCATGAATCGATACTGGGGGTTCATCACCTTAGTCATGACTGTATTCGGTTCAATCTGGGTGATTGCCACGATGTCGTTGGGCATATCGGCCTATTTGGGGGCATTGGGAATCGATCTGAATGTGCAGTGGACAGCCGTTGTCATGCTGGTGTTGGCCACTGCCGTAGCGGTGCTGAATATTAAAGTGAATGCATTTGTGACAGGATTGTTTCTGTTGATAGAAATACTGGCGCTGGTCTTATTAACCGCACTGGGATTTATTCATGTGGAACGACCATTCATCGAATTAATGACCAGCCCGCAAATCGTTGATGCGACATTCAAAGGATTAACGCCTGCGACGTTCGGCCTGTTCATGGGAGCCACATCGCTCGCGCTGTTTTCCTACGAAGGTTATGGCTCGGCGATTTATCTGGGCGAAGAAACGCATGATGCCAAACGCAAAATCGGCCGGGTCGTGTTGATTGCATTGGGCGTCTCTGTCCTGACGCAAATTGTTCCTTTGCTCGCTGTCCTGATGGGGGCACCTAACCTGGTTGATTTAATGAGTTCGCCGCAAATGATGAGTTATTTTATCGAATCGCGCGCTGGCAAACTCATCGCCACCATCGTCAGCCTGTCTATCGCAACCGCGATTTTTAACGCAGTCATTGCCATGATTCTGCAGTCGGCACGACTGGTGTATTCAACCGGACGTGACAACACGTGGTTTCCGTCGTTGAACACTGCATTGGCGACTATCCATCCCAGATTCAATTCACCGTTTAACGCGACCATATTGTTATCAATAGCCAGTTGCATCGCCTGCTTTATGAAATTAGAGACGTTGATGCTATTAAGCGGAACCATGGTGATTGTTGTGCATTCGCTGCTGTGCATCGCCGTGATTCTTGGTCGACGCAATGGGACTACCGATAACGGATTTTCACGTATGCCTTTCTTCCCGATTCCCGCTGTTTTGTGCCTGGCAGGCATGGCTGCCATTTTTTATTTAAACCTGATTGATGCCGACTTTGGCCGCCCGAGCCTGATCAGTACCGGGGAAATCATCTTGTGCGCCTCAATCTATTATTTTTTATTTTTATCGCGCAGAAAAAATTGGAATTTTCATTTGCCGGACTAACTACGGCGGTACCAATCTCGGTACGAAACTAAGCATTATTTATAACGCATTCAAGGAATCAAAAAAATGAACAAACACTGGCATAAAACCCCTTCCGGAAAAATACGCGGTCGCGGCTTGGGCCTGCCATTTACCGGCACACCCGGACCCTATAACGCCATTACCGACGTCGCCGGTGTCAAGGTCGGAACGGTTACGCTGATCTCGGGCGAAGGGGCACTTAAAACGGGAGAAGGACCGGTACGCTCAGGCGTGACCGCGATCTTGCCGCGCGGTGATGACAGCAGCCGCATTGCCTGCTCTGCCGGGTTTTACTCTTTCAATGGTAACGGCGAAATGACCGGCATGTCGTGGGTGGAAGAATCCGGCGAACTGCGCACGCCGATTACCATTACCAATACCCATTCCTGCGGTACTACCCGCGATGCGACGATACGCTGGCTGGTCAGGCGCGGCGACAGCTTCTGTCCGCCATGGGCATTGCCGGTAGCGGCAGAAACCTATGATGGCGATCTGAGCGACATCAATGGATTTCATGTCACCGATGAGCATGTATTTCAGGCGTTGGATCAGGCTAGCGATGGTCCGGTGGAGATGGGCAGTGTCGGCGGCGGAACCGGCATGATTTGCTACGACTTCAAGGGCGGTAACGGCTCTTCGTCACGTATCGTCAACGTAGACCAGAAAAATTACACAGTCGGTGTTTTTGTACAGTCGAATTTCGGCGCCAGAGAGCAGTTGATGGTGCTGGGCGTGCCGATAGGGCGGCATGTAACTCATGACAAATTGCGCGGCAAGGATCAGGGATCGATTATCGTCATCGTGGCGACCGACGCGCCGCTGCAGCCGCATCAGATGAAACGTCTGGCGCGTCGGGTACCAATGGGTATGGCGCGCACCGGTACGGTCGGCAATAATAATTCAGGCGATATTTTTTTGGCTTTTTCAACGGCAAACCTGGACGCGTATTCGACCCCGATCGACAAGGTGATGCAATTTGAATCGCTATCCAACGACGCCATGGATCTACTATTTAATGCAACCGTCGAAGCGGTAGAAGAAGCGATTCTTGATTCGATGATCGCCAATGAAACAATGATAGGGATCAACGGTAATAAATCGATTGCGCTGCCGCACGAATCGCTGGTTGAGTTGATGAATCAGTATGGCAGAACTGAAATGGGCGTGGACTAACAATGGCTTTTTTTACCATTACAGCGGTACAGATGCCGGTCTCTGCACTGACCGACAACCTCGACGCCATGACGCAAAATTTGGCTGCGCTGATGCAGCGTTTTCCGGCAACGAATATGGTGATATTCAGTGAGCTGTGCGCCTTGGGGCCCGCCAAAACCAGTGCGCAACCGGAAGGGGCTGCGGCAGAACAGGCGTTTTGCGCCATGGCCCGAGAGCATAAAATCTGGCTGATCCCCGGATCGATTTATATCGAAGAAAACGGCAAGATTTTTAATTCCTGTCCCGTGATCGATCCGGAGGGGAATATCATTCAACGTTATCGAAAAATATTTCCGTTTCTGCCGTATGAATCCGAAGTCGAGGCCGGCAGTGAGTTTTGTGTATTTGATGTACCCGAGGTCGGTAGATTCGGCGTATCGATCTGCTATGACAAATGGTTTCCCGAAACGACACGCACCATGGCGATGATGGGAGCCGAAGTGATACTGCATCCGACCATGACCGATACGCTGGACCGGGAAATCGAACTGTCGATTGCACGCACCAATGCCGCTATCAATCAATGCTATTTTTTCGATATCAACGGCACCGGTGAATGTGGAGTCGGGCGTTCTATCATAGTCGGACCGGCAGGTGATGTGATTCATCAGGCTGGGACAGGTCGCGAAATCATGCCGGTTGAAATCGATCTGGAGCGGGTGCGTCGCGAGCGCGACAAAGGATTGATGTCGCTGGGTCAGCCGCTCAAAAGTTTCCGCGACCGGCGAGTCAAATTCGAAGCGGCGCAGACCTCACCGCAGATTGATACTTATCTCGCCAGTCTGGGGCCATTGCAATTACCGACCCGGGATTAGGATGTTCATTTTTGGAGCGATTGCCGGACGATCGTTCTGACTGGGCTGCAACCAGTCTCGAGTATGTTGGTTGTGGTTTGCGGGCCATCTGTGCTTGTGGCACTAGTAGCCCGTATTTTTTATTGAAACGTCGCGTAGCTTGGGCTACGCTTCATCAGTCCAATGTTGTTTGGTGAACCGATACGTATTTATAAATTAATTCGACAAATGATACATGTTTGCATTTATTTTGATGTTGCGTGTTGGGCTGATGAAGCGTAGCCCAACCTACAATTCTCAGTTCCCCGGCACATTGCCACCATAAAAACGACCAAACCCATGTGCCGAGAACAATCCCATCAACAGAAAACCCAGCCCCAAGGTTGACGCCTGAACGATATTGCGCACTTCAAAATCTCCAACCTGAGTAATCAGCCAGTAGGCGACGATCAAGTTGAACATACCCCAAAATACATTTAACTTCGAAGAAGACAGTCCTTCGCCGGGAGGCGTAGCGAACGGGCTCTGAAATGGCCGCCCCATGGTTCCACTCACAAAATGTGGGATGGCATTGGACAGAAACGCACCGCCGAAAAAATAAGATACATAGTGATACCACAACATGGTTGAGCTCTCTTTCCGAGTTGATTGATATGAACGCCGCATCTTAGCAAGTAAACAGTCAAACTTGCAAGCTTACCTTGCAAGTTTGACTGTCTTTATATAAAATGACGGCTCTTCAACACCAGAGCTTCATTGCCATGCCACCAAAAACTTTTGATTCCGAGATCGTCGATTTCACCCACGCGATCGGACTGTTGCTGAGGCGAAGGCGCGCGGCGACGGGTAGCGAAGATATCACGATGACCGAGTCAGTCGTTTTGGCGCGGCTGGAAAAGGACGGGCCCAGCACCACGGCAGATATGGCGCGTGCAGAAAGCATGAAGCCGCAATCGATGGGCGCAACCGTTGCATCCCTTGAGGAAATGGGCCTGGTCGAACGCAAGCCGCATCCTACCGATGGCCGGCAGATGAATATTCAGCTCACCAGCAAAGGCCGCGCACTGCGCAAAAGCATGGGTGATGCAAAACGAAACTGGTTAACCAAAGTCATTGCCGAACTCGATAAAGACGAACAACAAACACTATTCAAGGCGGGCGAAATTATTCGTCGCCTGGTTGAGCAATGAGTAATGCGCAATGAGCACATCAGAAAAAATTGACCCACTGGTCTGGCGGGTTGCGGCAGTCGTATTCATCGGCCCGTTTATGACGCAAATCGATTCAACAGTGGTTAACGTTTCCCTGTCGTCAATCGGTGATGCATTGCACGCGACTATCGCCAGCACGCAGTGGATCGTCAGCGGCTACCTGCTCGCGTTGGCGCTGATGCTGCCGCTTAACGGTTGGTTCGTGGATCGCTTCGGCGCCAAGCGTATGTACATAGGCTGCTTCACCGCATTTACATTGGCCTCGTTACTGTGCGGCGCGGCACAGAGCATGAATCAGCTGATCTGCGCCAGAATGCTGCAGGGGATAACCGGCGGCTTGCTGGTGCCGATGGGGCAGATGATGATAGCCAGAGTGGCGGGCAAGCACATGGCGCGGGTATTGGGTTACACGGTCGTTCCGGTTCTGATCGCGCCGATACTGGGTCCGGTCGTGGCCGCGCTGATATTGAAAAATGCATCCTGGCCGTGGCTGTTTTATCTTAATCTGCCGGTTGGCATCGTAGGCGTGACGCTGGCCACCTGGTTGCTGCCAGCCGAGGGGGCCTCAAGCCAGGCACGTTCGTTTGATCTTCCCGGATTTTTAATGATTTCCCCCGGCCTTGCCTGCCTGCTGTACGGTTTGCAGCAAGCCGCGCATGGTAATGGCGTGAGCATTTTGCTGGCCGGAATCGCGCTGGTGGGTGGATTTATCTGGCACGCGAATCGCAACAACGGTGCAGCATTGATAGACCTGCGCTTGTTCAACAATAAAACTTTTTCAGCCGCGGCCATTACGCAATTTTTCGCCAACAGCATTTTTTTCTCGCGCCAGTTTCTGGTGCCTATCTATCTGATCGTCGGCTGCGCCCTGTCACCGTCACAGGCGGCCTGGATGATGACTGCCATGGGCGTGGGCATGATGTGTTCATTTCCGGCAGTTGGATTTCTGACGGAGCGATTCGGTTGCCGCGCCGTGTCGGCTGGCGGTGCGCTGGTCGCATTGTTGGCGCTACTGCCGTTTCTGTGGATGGTGTTCTTTCATCTCGAACCCATCGTGGCAATGGTCTGCCTGTTCTTCGCCGGTGCAGGTCAGGGTACGATCACCATTCCTTCCGTGTCGGCTGCATATGCATCGGTGGCCAAGGAAAAAATTCCGGCGGCGAATACCGCTATCAACATCGTGCAGCGCATCGGCGGACCTATCGCCACCACAGCCATTTCGATTGCCATTTCCACTGCCGGGTTGAATACTGCTGTGACGAGAACCGCTGATCCGCATGGGTTTATGCCGGCGTTTGTGGTGGTAGTTATTCTTCATTTGCTGGCATTGGTTGCGGCGAGTCGATTGCCGGTGCTGATACACAGTAAGTCTGCTACTGAAACCAACGCTGCTTAAAGTCGCGCTTGCGTTATTTGGAATTTAAAACGAACTGGAAAGGAAGCATCATGCCACTTACTCAACTAGACACCAACTGCGCGCTGATCGTGATCGATCTGCAAAAAGGTATCGTCGCTTATCCAACCGCGCACCCCACCAGCGAGATCGTCGCCCGCTCCGCACAACTCGCCCGCGCATTCCGTGCGCAGGGCAAGCCTGTCGTGCTGGTGAATGTTGACGGCCTGTCACCCGGACGTACCGATGCCGGACCGCTGAAGATGTCTTTTCCGCCGGAATGGAGCGAACTGGTCGCCGAGCTGGAACAGCAACCAGGCGATCATATTGTCACCAAGCAGCGGCGCGGCGCATTTTTGGGCACCGATCTGCACGCCTATCTGACGCAGCGCGGTGTAACCCAGGTGGTACTGGTCGGCATTTCTACCAGTGCCGGTATCGAGTCGACTGCGCGCAGTGCTTATGACCTCGGCTATCACGTTACTTTCGCTGTCGATGCCATGACCGATACGGATGCGGACAATCATCGTCATTGCGTAGAAAAGATTTTTCCGCGCATGGGGGAAACTGGAAGTGTGGCAGATGTGCTCGCGCTTTTAAGCCACTGATTTACGTTGCTAAATGAACGACGTGACTTGACCCGGTAATAGTTGCGGCGGATGATCGCTTACTGCGTTCGGTTTTAAATTGGATGGTATTGATCATTTTTCCACAAATGACGGAGGCGATATGAAACGAGTTGTTGGCATAGGCGGCGTGTTTTTTAAAGCAAAGAATCCTGAGACACTCGGCGCATGGTATCGGGATCATCTTGGATTTGACCTGGCAAAATGGGGCGGTGCAGTATTTCAATCAAGCGGCGCCGATGAAAAAACTGCCTGGTCATTATTTTCAACCGACTCAAGCTATTTCGCACCGAGCACGCAACCATTCATGATCAATTATCGGGTCGATGATTTGCATGCCTTACTCGCGCAATTACGCGCGGAAGGGTGCGAGGTTGATGTCAAGGTGGATGAGTCGGAATACGGCAAGTTTGGCTGGGTGATGGATCCCGAGGGCAACCGGGTTGAACTGTGGGAGCCGCCACGGACCTAATCCTCAGAAGTCAGCTGAGCATCTCGATTCGGAAACCCATACGTAGGTCGGGCTACGCTTTACCAGCCCAACAGCAAGGCGGGAGCAAGCTAGGTATCTTCCGATGGGTTATATGACGTCCTTTTAATTTACAATCACCGCGCATTTTTTAAAAGGAAATCCCATGCAAATTCCCGCCAGAACTACCAGCTCATCCGTCTCATCAACTGCGCAACCAACACAAACGCAAGGTCAGCCGGATCTGATGAATCAACTGCATCAATTCGCAAGAAACTGCCGCGCCCGGTGTCCTTCACTTGATGAATTAAGGCAAACGGGCGGGCAGGTCATAAGATATATTGCGCCGCATTTTTTTCTGATGTGTGGCATAGGTTTTACCGGGTGGGGTATTGTCGAACACGTCAGAGGTAACGATGTAGAGTCGGCTGCATGCCTTCTGACGGCCAGTAGCGCTTTATATACCTGGTTGCACCCAAGCTAGGGTTTGCTCAATCCTGATACTCGATTGAAGATTTTTCGATGAGACCACATACTTAAATAGCGAATCAATTTTTTCTCCCTGGTGTGTCGCACACTTTGATTATTCGATTTATTCTTTTCGTCGTCGCTATCGAATCAGAATTGACGGCGCAATACTTAAATCAGTCACTATGTGTTCTGGAGAATCATGCAGTATGATTACTTACACTCCCACAAATCGCCGGTATCAGCTCGCGGATCAATCAAAGGAAAGCGTCATGAAGCAACGTCAACTTGGAAAAAACGGACCTCCCACATCGACACTCGGTCTGGGCTGCATGGGTATGTCCGGTATCTATGCCCCCGTCGAACGTAGTGTAAGCATAGCGACGATACATGCGGCATTGGAGGCCGGCGTTACCTTGTTGGATACGGGGGATTTTTATAGCAGCGGCCATAACGAGATGCTGATCGCAGAAGCGTTGAAAACCGCGCCGGTCTCGCGCCGTGAAGCCGCTCAGCTCAGCGTTAAATTCGGCGTGATGCGCGCGCCCAAAGGCGGACCGTTGAGTTACGATACGCGGCCGGTGGCGGTGAAGAACTTCCTCACGTATTCGCTGCAGCGGCTCGGTGTCGATTACATCGATATCTATCGCCCGGCGCGACTCGATCCCAATGTACCGATAGAGGACACGATCGGAGCGATTGCCGATATGGTCAAGGCCGGCTATGTGCGCCACATCGGTCTGTCCGAAGTCGGCGCGGACACGATCAGACGCGCGGTTGCGGTGCATCCGATCTGTGATTTGCAAACGGAATATTCATTGATTTCCCGCAGCATCGAAGAAAGTGTTTTGCCGATCTGCCGCGAACTGGGCATCGCGATTACTGCATACGGCGTTTTGTCACGTGGACTGATCAGCGGTCATTGGAGCAAAGATGCGGGCAGCGCCGGTGATCTTCGTATTCAAAGCCCACGCTTCCAGGGAGAAAATCTGAATCACAATCTCGCATTGGTCGAAGCATTGCGCAAAGTCGCGCAGGAGAAGAACGCATCGGTGGCGCAAATTGCGATAGCCTGGGTTGCTGCGCAGGGTGACGATATCGTGCCGCTGGTCGGAGCGCGCAGCTGCGATCGCCTGACCGAGGCGCTGGGTGCATTGGACGTAGTGCTGAGCAAGGCCGATCTGGCAATGATAGAGCAGGCCGTACCTAAGGGCGCTGCTGCCGGGGGATATTATCCTGCTGCTGCTCAGGTCGGCGTATCTCGATAGCTAGCGCCGTGCCGGAGTATATTCGACGATGTTGGGCAGGTACGGCGTAGCCCAACCGAACCTGCCCGCTGAGGCCGGGGGCGCAGCAATTGAATTTAAATCTTCATTGCCTTATTACTGTTGGATTTTCAAGACTGCATGACGATTTTTAATAATCGCTTGAAAACCGGGACTGGTCGCAGCCCAGTCAACAATATCAACTTTGAATGGCAAATCTGATTCGGTGAAATCATGCTCAAGTGCGGCTAGCAGGCTGATGGATAACTCGGAATCACTAATGATAGCGAGGTCAAGATCGGAATATGGTTTGGCAGTGTGAGTTACACGCGATCCAAACGCCCATACGGTTTTATCGGGAATATGTTTTTGTAGAATCGCAGATACGATATGCCATTGTTCTGGGCTGATATCAATGTTGGCTAGAGTTTTCAAGACTAGATTAAGCCTGAAGATTGTTACGTTTTTGTAGCTCTTGCAAGAGCGCTTGCGCTTCCAGTGAAAATTCAAATCGCTGAATACAAGCATCTCGATACAACGTGTTTTTTATATCGCTGTTATACGCTTGCAGGGCTGCCGAGAAACGTTGCAATGCAGTGTTCATTGATGTGAGATCGAGGAGAGCCGTCATTTTGTTGTCAATTTAGTCCAGGAAAATCCTGTGACGAGTAATTAAAGCGTGAAAACAAAGCCATTGAATTCTAATGAATTTTTCGCTGATCGTGACATTGTATATTTAACTTGGTTATTAATTTAAATAAATTAACCGGAGTACAGCTAGCATTTGACAGACCAAACGTAATTTTCGCGCAAGGCAAATTATTTTTCTAATATGTGGATCTTCAACCAACAGTCCTTTGCCGCAAACTTCGGAATGCAGTATAGTCGCTGACTACTCTTGCGCATACCAAGCGCATGCAGGAACGGTGCCGCCATTGGAATAATCTTGCAGTGGCGTTGCAATGACACTGATTGCGTAAGCAACGATTTGCGCGACACTAATGGAGCTCCCAAATGATGAAATCCCTTGCTTTTCCTTTACCCACCAAAATGGCCATCGGCGTGATTGCCGCGCTGATGACGATGCACTGTGCGGCAGCCGATGTTGGCGCAAAATCTGCGACCAAGTCCGACCCGTTGCACGCCTGGGCCGGCGGTGACGATCCTGCGCAACTGGATGCCTGGGTCGATGGGCACCTGCAGTCTGCACAAAAAGATATAGCTAAAATCGTCGCGCTAAAAAATGGCCACACGGTTGCCAATACCTTGCGCCCCTATGACGACGCAGTAAACGAGTTAACACTGGCGGGCAACGAAGCCTACGTCATGTTCGCAGTCAGTCCATCCGCAGCAGTGCGCGACAAGGCGCAGGCGCTGAACGCGAAAATCGCCAGCGTCAATACCGCGCTGTCGCTGAACCATGAAGTGTATGCCGCATTGGCCAAGGTGCAGGCAGATCACGCCAACGCCGCAACCAAACATTATCTGGATCGTACCTTGCTGGAGTACCGTCTGGGCGGTGTCGACAAAGACGCTGACACGCGTACCAAGATCAGAGCACTGCAGGACAAAATCACCGAGCTGTCCCTGAAGTTCGGTCGTAATGTTCAAGATGACGTGCGTAAATTCACGGTAACAAAAGCGGAGCTCGACGGTTTGCCGGAAGATTATATTGCGCGCCACAAACCGGATGCCGATGGCAAATATCAACTGACCACGGACCAACCCGACATGGCGCCGGTGATGAGTTTCGCCTCCAATGCCAATGTGCGTCTGCAAATGTTTTTGGCGTATAGCCAGCGCGCTTATCCGGCCAACAAACAGGTCTTGCTTGATCTGTTACAGGCACGTCAGGATCTGGCAACCATACTCGGTTATCACACGTATGCCGATCTGGCCACGGCCGATCAGATGATGGGTTCGGCGGCTAATGTCAAATCCATGCTGGACAGCGTAGGCGATGCGTCACGCGACGCGGGCAAACGCGAGTTTGCACAACTGCTGGCTTTCGCGCAAAGCAAACAGCCCGGACTCACCAGCATATCGCAGGCTGATCAGCGCTACTGGATGGAACAATATCGCCGCTCGTTTTACAATTTCGACGCGCAATCGGTACGCCCTTATTTCCCTTACGATGAAGTGCAGGCCGGTATTCTGAAAACCGCGTCGCGCTTGTTCAAGGTTGAGTTCAAGGCAGCGCCGCAGGTAAAAACCTGGGATGCGTCGGTAGACGTATTCGACGTCTATAACGCCGGGAAGAAAATTGGACGGGTGTATCTCGATATGCATCCGCGTACAGGCAAGGACAAATGGTTCTCATCCGATCCGCTGGTGCCTGGCATCCACGGCAAGCAGCTGCCTGAAGGTATGCTGATCTGTAATTTCTCAGGCGGCGTCAAGGGCGATCCAGGTCTGATGGAATACAACGAAGTGGTCACCTTCTTCCACGAATTCGGTCACCTGATGCATCATATTCTGGGTAGTCAGGGTGAGTGGTCGGCGCAGGGGGGATTCAACGTTGAAGGCGATTTCGTCGAAGCGCCGTCGCAAATGCTGGAAGAGTTTTTCCACGACCCTCAACTTCTGGCGACGTTTGCCAAAAAAGCCGATACGGGCGAGGCAATACCTGAAGAAGTCGTGGGCCGCATGAATGCTGCTTCGGCATTTGGACGTGGTTCGTGGCTGCAGTCGCAATTGTTTTATTCAACCTTCGCGCTTGACCTGCATGACCAGGATCCAGCCAAAATTGATCTGGATGCGATTCAGAAGGCTGATTATCAACGTTTCCTTCCAGCCGCTTATGTCGATGGCAATGAGTTTTATGCCAGCTTCACGCATTTGACAGGCTATGCGTCGAACTACTATACCTATGTGCTGGATAAAGTGATCGCGATTGATTTCTTCGACCAGTTCGATAAAAAGAATCTGGTGGACGGACCAACCGCGATGCGTTATCGCCATGCGGTGCTGGAACCTGGCGCTACCAAACCCGCGGCTGAACTGGTCAAGGATTTTCTGGGTCGGCCGCAAAGCATAGAGCCGTTGAAGAACTGGATTAATGAGGAGTTTAAAGATAGTTCTAAGGGCGCTGGGAAATAGGGGCACCACGGTTGTGTAGGTTGGGCTACGCTTCATCAGCCCAACACTCTGCCTTAAATAAAGGAAGACGCCAAATTTTAAGACTGAATGTTGGGCTGATGAAGCGTAGCCCAACCTACGAACCAGGGCTCAGTCTGCGGATTGTTGTTGGGCTGATGAAGCGTAGCCCAACCTACGTACCCTGATCCAACCTACGAACCCTGGCCCAACCACGCGACCTGCCTGCTAGACTTTAGTGCCGTGCTCTTCGTTAAGATAACGCGTACGCCAGCCGCTTTGTACACCCCAGTAGTAGAACGCCAGCGATACCACCGCCACCACCGCCATATCTACACCGTACGGCAACAGGTTAGTCCCGCCAAACTCGCTGCTGCCGTAGTACGACAGTACTGCCATGACGAACAGGTAAGCGATCATCCACAGCGCACCGTTCAGTTCGCGCCGAAACTCGAACCAGCCGTCCTTGGCCTGGTAATAAAAATAAATCGGTAATGCAGCCACAATCAGCACAATGATCTTGCCGGTCAGTGGCCAGCGTGCCCAATACAGTACCAGCGAAGAAAACACAAACGCAAACGGCGCCAGCACCGCAAGGCCTTTCAAACGTAATGGTCGTTCCAGGTCATCGGCGGTGCGACGCAGTGATGCGACGCATACCGGTCCGGTCAGATATGAAATTACGGTAGCAACCGAGATCACCGCAGCCAGACCGTTCCAGCTACGGAAAAAGAACAGGAATACATAAGCGACCGCCAGATTGAACCACATCGCCTGACGCGGGATGTGGTACAGCGGATGAACCCGGCCAAATATTTTAGGCATGGTGCCGTTGCGCTCCATACCGTAAATCATGCGCGTGGTGGTGGCCATATACGTTGCACCGGTACCGCTGGGGCTGATAAACGCATCGGCGTATAACAGGAACACCAGCCAGTTCAAACCAAGCGCCAAAGCCAGCTGAGCGAACGGTGAACTGAAGTTGAGACCATGCCAGCCGTTGATTAAATCAGCCGGCGACAGCGCACCGATAAAGGCGATCTGCAGCAGGATATAAATGACAGCCGCCAGCATAATTGAACCTATCACCGCGATAGGCACGCTGCGACCCGGATTAACCGCTTCACCCGCCATATTGATCGGGCTTTGAAAACCGTTATAGCTGAAGACGATTCCGCTGGTGGCAATCGCAGTCATCACCGCAGACCAGCCGTAAGGCGCGAAACCGCCTGGCACGGCCGTGCTGAAATTATCCGGATGAAAACCGCTGTACAACAGTGCAATGGCGGCCAGGGCCGGCACGACCATCTTGAAGGTGGTTACCACGGTATTGGATTTTGCGTAAAGTTTGACGCCCCAGTAATTGATCAGGAAATACACAATCACCAGCAGTGCCGACAGCAGCAACCCCGTGGTACTGAGCTCGTTGTTGACGTACAGCGAGTTGCACCAGGCGTAGGGCCAGGTGCTCATGTATTGGATCGACGCTTCTGCCTCGACCGGAATCACCGAGACGATCGCGATCCAGTTCGACCAAGCGGCGATAAATCCCAGCATCGAGCCGTGCGAATAGCGGGCATAACGGACCATGCCGCCGGCTTCCGGAAACATCGCACCGAGCTCGGCGTAGCTTAATGCTATCGATAGAATAATGATCATGCCGCCTATCCAGGCGATGACGGCGGCGGGTCCGGCAATGTGTGCCGCCCTTGCTGCCCCGAATAACCAGCCGGAGCCGATGATGGAACCCAGGCCGGTGAGCATCAGCGCAAATGGTTTGATGTTACGAACGTGTTGATTCTGCAAGAGGCGTCTCCCTAAAGGATGATGTTATTTAGTTTGCGCAGGCTGGCGTGCCGATACGTCATGGTCAGGTAATGGCCGCCAGTGCTACGGAGTGCTGCGATACTACTATATTTAGGCTGATTTTGGCGCGTAGGTTGGGCTGCGTCTCACCAGCCCAACACTCTGCGTCAAAATAAATGAAGGCGTTAAATAATGGGTCGAATCAATTGACAAAATGCCATATTTGTTCGCTTACCCACGGCGGATTGGTGAGGCGCAGTCCAACCTATGCACTAAAAAAACAGCCATTAAGTTTTTTGGCTGTATGCCGATAACCGGTCTGAGACGTTATTGGAAGTATAGATTCGAAGTACAGAGCAGAGGTACTGAGTCCGAAAAGATACGGAAGTATGACGTAAAAGGGATAGGCAAAACTAAACGCCAAATTGTCAGGTGTTTTATTGCATGTTCTAACGATGAAAATCGCATTGAGAGTTTTATTATTAGCTCACCAGCTTTACCGAATTGGAGGCGAATATGCCAACCAAAGAACAAGTCCGCCGTTATATGCAACAACGCCGTACCGAAAAAACGCCACCACCATCCTCAGATGAAATTCGCAGACGGTTTGCACAATTTTCTCTGTCAGAAAATCCGGCCAGAAAATAACTTCCTCAAGTGAATGTGAATTTACTTTAAATTGAACCTCGTAGGTTGGGCTGCGCTTCACCAGCCCAACGTTCTTTGTTTGAGGTTAGCACCGTAGGTTGGGCTGCGCTTCATCAGCCCAACGTTCTGCGCCCAAATTGCCGCTAGCCTCAATTCAGAAGATGTTGGGCTGATGAAGCGCAGCCCAACCTACGAAATACATCCCAATCTACGAAGCGCAGCCCAATCTACGAAATACGGTCCAAACTACATCGCCTTGTCGATTTCAATCCAGGCGTGCACCGACCTGTTTGATCCAATCAATTCCGGCGTTGACCCTATCGGTGCGGCGACAGTCGCCTTGACCGTCCATTGATCAGGCCCGAACCAGTTGAATCCGACACCGGCGCCGCTCAGATTGGCGTCGTTCGCACCCGCCGCCCAGGTGGTTCTGTTGATCGTCACATGCTCGCTGTCGGCGAACAGTATCGCCTGCGATTGCCCGCTCCAGAGTGCACCCAGTTCATGCCGCAATTCGATGTTGCCGAGATAGCCGCTATCACCGGATACGGCCCCCATGTCATACGCACGCACCGTGTAAGGCCCGCCTGCCACCATCTTCTGCGACGAATCCAGATTGGCGTTGGTCCACTGTCCGGAGAACGCCAGATACAAAGAGTTATCCTGGTTGATGATTTGCGTACGATTGGCGTTGGCCGTCCATAATGCAAATGACCCGGCAATCTTGGCAGTACCGGCATCGGCAAGTTGCGCGGCAGCGTTGTCGAAATCCAGACGTCCCTCGATCAGCGCCACGTTCCAGCTGTTGACACCGCTTGCATCACGCCGGTCGCCGAACAGGCTGGCGGTCCAGTTGTCCAGATGACGATTGGTTTGGATGTCTGTGCTGTCGATATCATCGTCGAGTTGCTTGTGATCGTATTCAATCTGGCCGTACAGGTTGCTGTCGCGGGTCCGGATCCACGGTTGTTTCAGCCATACGCTGGCCACGTCAGCCGTGCCGTGACCGCCGAGTGCGGACAAGGTATCGCCAAGTGTGTAATGCAGCGCAGTGTAGGAAGCACCAAGACGTGTGCCGGTGCCGTTCAACAGCGTGTCATAGGCCAGACGTCCGTAATCCATATCGCTACCGGTAGTCATCACGTTAACGCTCAACACATCGCCATGCTGCAGCGGACCGAACACATTGAGATTTCCACCCAGACGTGCGGTACCGGTATAGCGGTTGCCGTAATTGTCGGCCGATGCGCTGCCGTTCACGGTCTGTGGTGTTGTAGTGGCGATCAGCAAATCAGAGGTGCCGACTTCAGCGCCGGGCTGCAAGGTCGCGCTGTTGTCCAGACCCGGGATGTCGGACACCAGCAACAGGCTGTGGTCGAGTGCGGCCTGCGCTATCGGCTGCCCGCTTTGTAGCGTTGACAGGGTGCTTAGCAGCAGCGCATCTTCGGTGCGGCTGTGGTTGTCTAATTTGATCTGCCCATAGCGTGCTTCAATCACCATCAGGCGCACCACGCCATCCTTGATCGTCTGCGCCGGAATGATGGCGCGCGACAGCGGATAGCCATGGTCGTGATAGTAGGCGGTGACGCGGTCGGCAGTCTCGCCCAATTGCGTTAAGGTGAGACTGGTTCCTTCCATGTTGGCCACCAATGCATGCAGGGTGGCGGTATCGAACAGGGTGTTGCCGTCTATCTGGATCGTCTTGACCGGAAACGGTGCGCTCGGCGGCAGGCTGCTGCCGTTGTTTTGCTGGATGGTCAACCCGGTGCCGGAAGGAGAAGGTGCAGGAGGCTTGGGTGTTTGAGTCTGTTGCAGTATGGTGCCGGCGTTGGGAACCTGCTGGGCCTGCGCGAACGTGGCAAGCAAAGTGAGGGCGGGCAGGATGATCAGGCTGGTATTTCTGCGCATATTTTTATTCATGGGTGATTAATCTTTTTAATATGTATAACTGCGGAAGTTTTCATTAATTCACAGAGACCAGATTGTCAGGTAATCGTACACCACCTTTAACCAGATGCAGCTCCACTCCGGGTGCAATATTGATTGTGGTGTTGATCACCGCGCCTGCGGGTGCAGTGGAATTTGCATTAACAGCAGGACTGGTGCCATCTGCAGTATTGGCACCGACAGCAGAGCTGGCACCGGCTGCAGGATATACACCAGCAGCAGGATTTGCATCAAAATTATTATTTGCGCCGGCAGTAAGCTGTTGTTCATCGGTCGATGGCAGACTCGGCGCAGCCACAGGTTGCGTACTTGGTTGAAATACGATGAGCACCGCAGACGGTATGGTTGGCGCAGGCGTTGTTGTTGGCGGTGTCGGTGGTATTGGCGTCGACGCGGCAGTAATGGTGCCTGCCACCGGAGCGATCACCGGTTGGGTCAGAGCGTAGTCGCTGGTGAGACTGCCGGAATCGCTGCTGGCAATGCTAAGCGATGCGGAACCCGTAGCCGAGATCGTCGATGCGTTGGTCTGGCTGCTGTTGTAATTCAGGCTGATACCGGATGTATTCAACGCCAGCGTGTCGCCGGCAATTGCAGCACTGGTGATGCTGCCGCTGACCGTTGCGCCGGTCGCGGCGGTGGTGCCGTCAAAGACCTTGGTAGTTGTGCCAGCTATCGCGGCGCTCGCGGTCAGCGGTGCTGCCGTAATTGTCGCGGCCACGTTAGCGCTGTTTGCAATCAGCGTGTAGTCGTTGGCAAGTGAACCGTTGCTGCCGATGACGCCGCTGAGACTCAGCCCGGATACAGTCAGTTCATTGGCGCTAACCACGTGCGCGCTGTTGTAGCTTGCCGTTGTATCGGTCACAGTCGCGCCGGTGTCGCCTGCGATCAGTCCGCTGAAACTGTAGGTCGGTGTAAAGCCGGTTGGGGCGTTGACATTGCCGTTGTAAGTCTTGCTTACGCCGCTGTTGGTCAGCGTTACTGTCAGCGGAGCTGGTGCGATGGTGACATTGGCCAGTAATGGTTGGGACAGGCTGTAGTTGGAGGCTAATCCTGTGCCACTCACCAGACCGAGTGCAGCAGTGACAGATTCACTACCTGCATTCGCACTGGCCAGCGTGCCACTGGCAGCATTGCTCAGCGTGAGGGTTTCACTGTTTACCAGTCCCGACAAAACGCCGGTTCCGGTCAGTGCATCCACGGTGCTGCCATTGTAGGCACGTCCTGTTCCGGAAAGACCGGTGACGGTCAACGGCGCTTGCGTGATGGTGACATTGGCCAACGTTGGTTGAGTCAGGCTGTAGTTGGCGGCTAACCCTGTTCCACTGACCAGACCGAGTGCGGCGGTGACAGCTTCACTGCCTGCATTCGCACTGGCCAACGTGCCACTGGCAGCATTGCTCAGTGTGAGCGTTTCACTATTGACCAGACCTGATAAAACACCAGTACCGGTCAGTGCATCCACAGTGCTGCCGTTGTAGGTGCGTCCGGTGCCGGAAAGACCGGTAACAGTCAATGGAGCTTGCGTGATCGTGACATTGGCCAGTGTTGGTTGCGTCAGACTGTAGTTGGCGGCTAATCCTGTGCCACTGACCAGACCGAGTGCAGCAGTGACAGCTTCGCTACCTGCATTCGCACTGGCCAGCGTGCCACTGGCGGCATTGCTCAGCGTGAGGGTTTCACTGTTCACCAGTCCCGACAAAACGCCAGTACCGCTCAGAGCATCCACTGTGCTGCCATTGTAGGTGCGTCCGGTCCCGGAAAGACCGGTGACGGTCAATGGCGCTTGCGTGATGGTGACATTGGCCAGAGTTGGTTGAGTCAGGCTGTAGTTGGCGGCTAAACCTGTGCCACTGACCAGACCGAGTGCAGCAGTGACAGCTTCACTACCGGCGTTCGCACTGGCCAATGTGCCACTGGCGGCATTGCTTAGCGTGAGCGTTTCGCTATTTACCAGACCCGACAACACGCCGGTGCCGCTCAGGGCATCTACAGTGCTGCCATTGTAGGCACGTCCTGTTCCGGAAAGACCGGTAACAGTCAACGGCGCTTGCGTGATGGTGACATTGGCCAACGTTGGTTGAGTCAGGCTGTAGTTGGCGGCTAACCCGGTTCCGCTGACCAGACCGAGTGCGGCGGTTACCGCTTCACTGCCTGCATTGGCACTGGCCAGCGTGCCACTGGCGGCATTGCTCAGTGTGAGCGTTTCGCTATTTACCAGACCCGACAATACGCCGGTGCCGGTCAGCGCATCCACTGTGCTGCCGTTGTAGGTACGTCCTGTCCCGGAAAGACCGGTGACGGTCAATGGAGCTTGCGTGATAGTGACATTGGCCAGCGTTGGTTGAGTCAGGCTGTAGTTGGAAGCTAGTCCTGTGCCATTGACCAATACGGCTGCGGCACTGACGGCTTCGCTGCCGGCGTTGGCGCTGGCCAGTGTGCCGCTGCCCCCTGTCGTCAACGTTTCACTGTTTACCAGACCTGATAAAACGGCTGTGCCGCTCAGCGCATCCACGGTGCTGCCGTTGTAACTACGTCCGGTGCCGGCAAGACCGGTGACGGTCAGCGGCGCCTGATTGATGGTGCTGGTGGTGTTATTGGCATAGGTGACATCGTAGTTGCCGCCGCTGTTGCCGTCATTGACGGTCACGCCGGACACGGTCACGGTTTTGTTGCCATTGCCGGCATTCGGATTGGTGAACGCGAAGCTGCCGCCTGATAACGTATCGGTGCTGAACAGAGCGCCGCTGGTTACGCTGGCTGAACCCAATGCCGTCAATCCTCCATCGTAGGTTTTGGTGACGTTACTGGTGCTGACTGTCAGCGGCGCTTGCGTGATGGTGACATTGGCCAGTGTTGGTTGGATCAGCGTGTAGTTGGCTGCCAGCCCCGTTCCGTTGACCAAACCGACCGCTGTGGTCACCGCTTCACTGCCTGCATTCGCACTGGCCAATGTGCCACTGGCTGCATTGCTCAGCGTAAGCGTTTCACTATTCACCAGACCTGATAAAACGGCTGTGCCGCTCAGCGCATCCACGGTGCTGCCATTGTAGGCACGTCCGGTGCCGGCAAGACCGGTGACGGTCAGCGGTGCCTGATTGATGGTGCTGGTGCTGTTATTGGCATAGGTGACATCGTAGTTGCCGCCGCTGTTGCCGTCATTGACGGTCACACCCGACACGGTCACGGTTTTGTTGCCATTGCCGGCATTCGGATTGGTGAACGCGAAGCTGCCGCCTGATAACGTATCGGTGCTGAACAGAGCGCCGCTGGTTACGCTGGCTGAGCCCAATGCAGTCAATCCTCCATCATAGGTTTTGGTGACATTGCCGGTGCTAACCGTTAGCGGTGCCTGCGTGATGGTGACATTGGCCAGTGTCGGTTGAGTCAGGCTGTAGTTGGCAGCCAATCCTGTTCCACTGACCAGTCCGAGTGCGGTGGTGACTGCTTCACTGCCTGCATTTGCACTGGCCAATGTGCCACTGGCGGCATTGCTCAACGTGAGGGTTTCGCTATTGAGCAGTCCTGACAAAACGCCAGTTCCGCTCAGTGCATCAACGGTGCTGCCGTTGTAAGTGCGTCCGGTGCCGGAAAGATCGGTGACGGTCAATGGGGCTTGCGTGATGGTGACATTGGCCAGCGTTGGTTGAGTCAGGCTGTAATTGGCGGCCAATCCTGTGCCACTCACCAGACCGAGTGCAGCAGTGACAGCTTCACTACCTGCGTTCGCACTGGCCAATGTGCCACTGGCGGCATTGCTCAGCGTAAGCGTTTCGCTATTCACCAGACCCGACAACACGCCGGTGCCGCTCAGGGCATCTACAGTGCTGCCATTGTAGGCACGTCCTGTTCCGGAAAGACCGGTGACCGTCAACGGTGCTTGCGTGATGGTGACATTGGCCAGCGTTGGTTGAGTCAGGCTGTAGTTGGCAGCCAAGCCTGTTCCGCTGACCAGACCGAGTGCGGTGGTGACAGCTTCACTGCC
>FTLB01843466.1_pt1 | contig 61201 bp, 80 predicted proteins | sample 1658291 | NCBI WGS metagenome assembly FTLB01 (sample SAMEA3914812, study PRJEB12502) | metagenome | biome: forest; material: soil | place: Canada | collected 2011-07-07 | depth 0.1 m
TTCATTAGCCCTCCACGGCTTCAGCTTGTGCGCCTTCCAGCAATGAAGTCAGACCGAAATCCTTCTTCAGCCGACTCTTCGCGTACCACTCATTCAGATTGAACGAAGCCCCATTGTACAGGTTCATTGCCAACCCGAAAAGAGGATGTTTGCTGTTTTTCATCGCAAACGATTTCTTGTCGAGGTGCTTATCCCCTTCGTATAGCGCTTCGATTTCCGACTGGATGCCAAGCAAGATTCCCTTCAGCCGTGCTTCCACCGCTTCTACTTTTTCGAGCGTAATACCGACTTCGCGCATGTGCTGCTTCATGTCGTCAAGCTGCTCATTGACGGCCAGAACCGCGATATCGCGCTCGCGCAGGAACGTGATGCTCCGGTGTAGGCGCGTGTACCAAGGACACTTCATCTTCACCATATCGCCGTCCATAAACTGAACGACGTAACCTTCCGCGTACTCCATAGTTTCTAGCGAATCGAGGACTTGCTCCATCATCATCTTGTGGCGATTGACGACAGGAACATTGAATTCTTCGATCGCCTCGTGAACTAGATGATTTGGATACAGCATCACGTAGTTACCCGTGAGATTGTCGCGCACGTGCAATAGCCGCATTTGCACCTTATTTTGGGGTACCACAATTTGTGCTTTTGGATGCGTCAGTTCGAAAATTGCTGTCATTCCGTGTAGCGCGCACCAAAAACCAAACGCTTGAATTCCAACATTTTTCGAATCAGCAAGAAATTCGTGCGTGAGTTTCACGATGTCAGAATCGAAAGACTTCTTCGAACGCCACACCAGGTCGCCCTTAACCCACGCGGTCGCGACCATACTGCCGTCCAGCTTGTCGAACACTGCGGCAACATCCGTACGCTCTTTCAGTTTTTCCGGCGTCAGATAGTCCTTCTCGCCCATATTGAAGAACTTGTGCAGCGGGCGCGAGACAAGATTCCCGTTTTCGTCATATGCGGAACCCCGACATTCGCGCGCTTCCGGCGAATCGAACGTCTTGGAATCCATGAACAAATACATCGACATGGTGATGCCGTTGGGCTGCTTGTAGAATCGTATTTCGTCTTTATGGGCGACATGCGGCTGCACATCCGAGATGTGCGTAATATGCTTGAACATTCTATTCCTGATTTATACGAAGTAGTAGATAGATGCTAGAATGACAACGAGCAAAACGAAGAATTTTACACCGCCCCACGGATCGCTATCATCTACGCCCTTTGGAAGATGACCATTCCACTTCTCGCGCTCATGGATATGGTCTATTTCGCAGACGATTCCTTGGGCGCTCAGATAGTACTGCTCCAAGTTAATCATTCTGTTCTGGTTGTCCTGATAGAACTTGGTCGAGTAGTCCGAATTTTGTTGCCCTTCTTCTGGCACGCTCTCTACCACATCAGTTGTCTGAAATGGCTCCGGAACGACTTCACTGATCTGTGTATTCAACCGGAGCGCCGCGCCCTGAATGGCAGTGTTGATGTCAGGAACAACGTTCGGCTTGGATGCGTTAATCCAATAGTCATCAATCTTGCTGTACTTGACCGAAGACGGATGATCTGCGATGCGTATGACGTACGCGAGCGCTCCTGAGCCGCTGCTGACAGTCAGATATACGCTGTTTGTAGACCGTGCGTGCTTCACCCGAACTGTCAGTTCAACTTCGAGGAAGACGCTGGCGAGGGTGTCGCGGATTTCTCTATGATTCATGTCTCGTAACTCATTCCCATTGTTCGATCCCAGAAACGGCGATGTTTCAGGACAGACTCCAGCGCATGAGCTTGAGTATAACCCGCTCCGATCAATCCGTCCCACCTACAATTCCAGTACCCATACTTCATGTACAAGTGTGGCTTACCGTTCATCGCTACCCTCTTTCATCATCGCCTTGATCGCCCGCGTACGCGCGCCGTGGATTTGCTCAGCGAGGTACGCCTTGTCCGTGTTCTTCGCCGCGATTTCGCCCGCGTTGATCGACATTGCAGCCTTCAGTGCGTGTACAAGCCGCCCGAACTGAGGATACTCGCGGTCGTGAAAGCCGAGCCGACCCTTCGCATCCATTTCGCACGCGCGCAGCAGACTCTTGAAACGCTCCGGACGGCGAAAGGCATCCGTTCGCTTGAACAGATGTACAATCGAAGATGCATTCAGTTCCATAGCACGATGGATGTTCGTGTGCTCACGGCAAACCATAACGGCCAGTTCCTTGCACGCCGTAGGCACCTTCAGCCGGTCACAGACGGCTTCCACAAGGCTCACGCCTGCCTGCTCATGTCCGTGGTGCGACGGAAGGATAGAAGCGTCTGTAAGGCCCTTTCCGAGGTCGTGCAGCAGGATTGCCCAGCGCTCGTCTAGCGGCGCACCCCATTTTGCCGCAAGATCGAGCGCCATCAACGTGTGTGTGAGCACGTCACCTTCCGGGTGATGCTCCAGCGGTTGAGGAACGCCAGCGAGTTTCGCAACTTCCGGAAGAATCACCTCCAGCGCGCTCACCGACCACAACAGGTCGATCATCTTGGAAGGAGTCTTCTCCATCAAACCCTTGGCGAGTTCTGCCCATACACGTTCAGGCACCAGATGATCGAGTTCACCATTTTCGGCCATCGTTTCGCAGAGGGCCATTGTCTTGTGGTAGACGTGAAAATCGCGGTAGCGTGCGTGAAACCTGGCGAGCCGTAGCACGCGCACCGGGTCTTCCTTGAAGGCTTCCTCGTTGACGTGTCGAAGCAATCCGTCCTTGATATCCTGTTGGCCGTTGAACGGATCAACGATATGGTCGGAATCGTCCACGGCCATTGCATTGATCGTGAGGTCGCGCCGCCCGAGGTCTTCTTCTAGCGTCACAGTCGGATCGGAGTTGAACTCAAATCCCTTGTACCCTGGACCAGTTTTACGTTCAGTGCGCGCGAGCGCGTATTCCTCGCCAGTTTCCGGATGAAGGAACACAGGAAAGCCCTCTCCAACCTGCTTGAAGCCTTGTGCGAGCATTTCTTCGACCGTCGCGCCAACCACCACGTAATCTTTGTCCTTTGATTTTATTCTGAGCAATGCGTCGCGGACGGCACCCCCAACCAAATATACTTTCCCAGGAACTTTCATTTGTTCAGAATCTCCACAACCTTCTTTGCCTGGTCTTCGTCAAACGCGGTGCTGATTTTGTTGCCTTCGCGATCCACGATCTTGAATGGGTTGCAGCCGCACGTTTCCGGGTGACAGTTACAGTGATTGACTTCGTAGCTGTATTCCGGCGTGTTCTTTTCTTCCCACGCCTTCATTTCAGCCTTCGTCACGTAAGCAGTCTGCTTCGTTCCCTTCACCATCACGCAGACCTCACCCTTTCGCGGGCCGCGCTTGGCTTCACGGAATAGCGCGCCCTTGACTTCCATCACGTCCCACGTGCACGGAGCGCCGCCAGTTTCGAGCCAGCCTGCTTCATACAGGATGAAGTTCGGATCGGTTTGGCCCATTTTCTGGAGCGCGATCTGTCCGTACGATTCTTTTGTGAAAGGGTTGTCCATCTCAGCTTCCTTGTTCGAGTTTTTCCATGACTTCGCGCATGATATCAGTTCTATCGATGATCGGGGATACGCTGTAGTAGTAATCTCCGTTTCGGACAACGCGCGCACTATCAATTACCATCGGCCTAGCTTCAAAATTCGTCCAGATTAGGATTTTCCGGCGTATCGTACGTGCATTCAGGATATCGTTTATCCGACTCTGCATGTTACGTTCGGTCATCTCCGATACGATCTCGCCAATGAACGGTTCAAGCGCGTCCCGCATCTCTTCTGAGACGCTATATGAAGGCACCTTCTCTCCGTATGAGAGCGTGTAATACGTTTGCGGCAACCAACCGTAGTCCAAGTCATCGAGGATGCCTTGGTAGAAGCGAAATTCAGGCAGGCTTAGCATTTTCCGCAGCTTCCGTTTCCATCATCTTCTTGAGAAGTGCGAGTTCGCTTGGTTGTACAGGAATCGAGGACACTTTCTGTCCCAATATCAGCGATTCGAGGTATTCCAGTGCGGTCATTGGGAAAGCAGACATTCTTTTTCCTTTGTTGAATAGAGTTCTTTCACTTCTTCGTCCGAAATATCAAGGTTCGGGTCCAGCAACGGACGCAGGCAGGCGTCAAGAATAGGGATTTCGTACGCGGTGTAATGCTTCGCGTCACCAGCCTCACGAAACACAACAGGCAGCGGATTACGCGCACTTACAATCCAGATATTATGAAGGAAAACATCGGTGCTCCGAAGTATTCTACCTTCCAGAGTGCGAATCAGTTCTCCGTTCTTGTATGCACGCTCCACGAATACAATCCGACCACGTAATTCAACGTTGACCATCCCTGTCGGCGCAGGACCGTTCAGTCTGACCACTCGCGCCAGCATTCCCGGCTGAACATTCGTCTTCATCAATCCCCCTGCGCAATCTTTGCTGCACGGATCAGTTGATTCAGGTCATCCACCAGCAACTCTTTATCGCTATCCAGACCATGAATAACTCGTGGGTCAAGACCGCGACGCTTGCTCCAGATATTCACGAATTCTGCAACACGCCTAATCGCGCCGGTCAGGTCCGTCTTCGGCCCAACGTATCCGCTGTGCTTGTCCGCGTCGTAATCGAGAATAAACGGTTCTTGCTCCAGTTCACCGATCATCCAGCGCATACGATCCGCTTCGTAACGGACGCGATCCGGATATTCACTTCGCTCGATGGTGATACCCTTGGAGACATCGCCACGGTACAGGATCGCCGTGAAGTTGCTCTTGCCGTTCGATTCTGGCATAGACCCGTACCAGACGGTCAGCTTGCCGTCGTGTGGCGCAGCGCGACATTCCGTTTCGATCAGCGCATGCAGAACGTCAACGACGTTCTCCGGACTGGTCCGCGCCTGCTTTGCGCCAAGCGCTTCGTACACTTCTTCGACCAGCGGTACGACGGGGCGAAATTTTTGCGTTGTATCGGTCATGGCTTTCCTTCCTGTAATTTTCGGATTGCTTCCTGATGTGCGGTTATTTTAGACTGCCGATCAACTTCCTGCAATCGCTTTTTCTCCTGTTCTGCAAATCTTTGAATGTCCTGCTTCATATTTTCACGAGAGCACAGCAGTGCGTCAAACGGAATCGTGAGCACCTTTTCTTCCAGGTGGTGCGAGAACACCGTTACGTGGTGACTGACGTTGCTCGCTCCCCACGACTCGCTGAAGTTGTCATCGTCCACGTCGTAGTAGACCGGCTCCGAGTGGGATCGGGTCACTGTATAAACCAGCTTCACATGCAACGCCTGTTTCCCGACCATCGGCAGAAACACGACCGTGTACGGCTCAGTCGGAACCGTCACGCCGTTAAGGCTATTCGCGTATTGCTGATATAGCGTGAGGTATGCAATTACAAGGTTTGACAAACTTTGCGCAGAATTGGACGCGTGAACAATGTCGCCCTCGCTACATAATCTCATTGGTCGTTCCCATAAAAAATGGGGGCTTTCGCCCCCTGAGTTACTCTTCAGTCACTTCGAATGTCTTAGCTGCAAGCAATTCGGCTTGCTCAGCCACATAGGCTAAGTCGTATTTCAGCATCTTCCGGGCCGCATCAACAATCACTTTCGGAATAACGTAGGCTGAAGATAGGTCAGGATAGAGGATACGGTCGCCATCCTTTAGATTTGGAGGCTCGTATTTTTCCGGGACTTCCTCGGTGCGCCAATAGATATTTCGCGCCGCCAGACAGATTTCATCACGCTCTTCGGAGTCGAAGTCATTCACTGTTGCGATTTCGTATGCGCGAACACGCTCCGCCAATTCCGGCGTCAGGATAGGCGTTATTCTTGTCAGTAACGTCTTGTTTTTGACGTTATCTGCGAAATTTTCGCGAGCGCGACAACGGTGCATGTCTCTCCGAATATCATCATACGAAACTGTCATTGCGATTAGCTCTCCAGCTTCGCGCGCTTCTTTGAAGGCAGCTTCAATACTCTCTTGGTAGAGTTGTTCTTTACTCTTTCTCTCCTGAATTTCTGCGAGAATATGATCACGACGCGAAGCGAAACTTGAAGGACCTTCATCTTTCTTGGAATTCTTCTTCATTCCACTGATTGATAAATATAATCCTAGAAATCCGAAGAAAAGAGCGACTGCTATTGCCACCAGAATATCTGGACCCATTATTACCCCTTAAAGTTACGCCATGTGGCTTCTGCAAAACCCTGCTCGACTGTTTTGCCTTCGTTATTCAGCATTGCCTGCCATGCGATATCCAGCACTTGGACACTGAAGTCGCTAGACAACGAATTGTTCACGCATTCGTCAATGAGACGCAACAGGTCTACTGCCCTACGGTCTTCATTTTCCGCCAGCGCCTTGAACTTCGGCAGCATTTTTGGGTCCATGTGTTCGACCGGCGCGACTGCCATACCGTCCAAAAACCCTTTCAGGCTTGAATCCATTATGTAGCCTTCTCGAAACCTTCTTGTGCGCGTGCCAAGAACTCGGGAAGATCAGCGGCGCGCGCAAAGTAATAAACGTCCGCCCATTGAGCGGGGCTGAGCTTCACCGAGCTTTCGCTCTCGATGTAGATTTGTGCTCCGTCCATTGCGCCGAGCCGTTCGTGGCCTGGGAAAGTTGCGACCACATCGTACGAATGACCGAACTCGCATTCATCATCCTTGTGGATACGCAACGTGCCTACGGATTTTTTGACGTTTTCTGTCATGGCTTAATTCGATGCAGCACAAGGTGCCGACGCTGCGTCCGCATCCGACGCAGACGAATCGTCATCCGCAGAATCTCCCTGAGAAGCTTGGTTGTTCATGGTGGAGTTGAGTTGGCTCAGGAGCGCATAGCAACTCTCCTGACCACCATCAGTTTTAATCTTGGTCGTGATACTTCCATCCACGTTTTCAGCCTCGACACTGATCGAGCACGCATTCGGATTTGCGCTGTGAATGGGAGTCCTGTCCGCGATGAACATTCCACCCAAGAATGCGACGATACTGGTAATGACCGCTGCGATTGCCGGAACATTGGCAGGATTGCTTTCTTTCTTCATATCCATTTTTTCGTCCATTAGAGAGGTTTACAAAACATCAAATTTGTAAATGACCCTCATTGTACACCATGCAGAAACTCTATGTAGCAAGTTTTACATCTATCATCAGTATTCGTACGCTAAGGAAACTCCAGATTTTGACAGCTTTATTTCCTTTAACTTGGAAAATGCCGTCATCGTACTCCAACTGGCGATTGATCCCGAGAATGTTCTATCGTGGCCTTCAAGCGTGAATTCGAAATCCACACCGAATGCTGCAAGGTCCCACTTCGGACCACGATATTGACCTTGCTGGTTCCAGATAATGGCGCTGACTACCTTACCGCCCGTTTCGCGCTCGAATGCTTCTGTTGCCAGTTTTATGCACTTCTGAGCAATCTTTCCTTCACCCTCACGGACCTTCTTCTTTCGCTTGCGTTTCACTCCAAAGTCAGGCAACTTGCCGTCCATCTTCTCAATAAAGTCATCTAGCTTCTTGAGATTGTCTGAGTGGCAACTGTAGTGATCCTTCGAGATACCGTGGTAGCCTTCGTCCGCGTAGACGGGCTTACCACAATTCGAGCAAGCTTCCTTGCAAAGATAACGCTCAGCGGACATGGAAATGAACCCATAAAAATATTACTCCGAATACATTCACCGCGCCGCCTAAGGCCAACCCGATCAGGAATCCTCGGAAGGTGTCGCTCATTCGCTCCGACTTCGGCGCTTCAATGGACTCAGCCATGATTTAATCCTCGGAAATATCGGCCACACCGGGAAGCCGACTGTGGTGTTCGAGGAACTGGTTAGGCATCGCGAACACCAGTTCCTTGTCTTTTGGCAACTTCAGATTCGGCGGATACGGCAGCTTGGCGACGTTGGCTCGATACACTGCGAGTCCCGCACACTGCGCGCCCTTAAGCGTGTGGCATGGAACCACCTGATCGCCGTGCGCTACCTGAATCCATTCCTCTTTCGATGCGCCGCCCAACCAGCCGTTCAGGCTATCCCGACGCCACGGGCAATCGGAACACGGTGTAGTGTGCTGGCACTTCGCCTGGACTGCATCTTCGCTGCTGATAAATTTCTTGCCCATAATCTTCTCCGGTTGCTTCACTGGAGAATATTTTAGACCAATATTGGAAAGTCCGTCAATCCTTTTCTTCGTACCCCAACATCTTGCGGGCATCTTCCGGACCCATCAACTTCGACAGGCCGGTTCGCATGATCATGTTGTGGGCGAACGCCGAGATTTCCGTCTTTGCCTTGTTGACGACCTTTTCCATGTGCTCACCAAACTGGCTCGCGACAAAGCGCAGGTTGCCGGTCGTTCGACCTTCGATGAAGTCCAGTTTGCGAGTCCACGCTTCCTTCTGCTTTTGTGAAAGCTTGGAATCGTTGATTTCATCGCGCAGTTCAGTGATCGCGCGCACAGCTTCCTCCGCCGCCTCAGAACCTTCGGCCCTGAACTGTGCGATCTTCCCTTCGATACGCGGAATCTGCGGGACCATTTTCCTTTGGTAGTGCTGCAAGGTGCATTGAACACCCTCACCACGATTCATAGACGAAACAAGTGTCGCCCACTGTGACTCTGACATGGCGATTTCAACCAGTTCCTCGCGAGCATGCGGCCAGTCATTTGACAGGTTGCGATTCAATTCGCTCCGATTGATCCGTAGCGCAACGTAGTTTTGGTGATGAAAATCTGACCCATAAAGGTAAATTCCACCACTCACATTAGATACGCTAACCTGACCATACGCGGGGTGCGTGTAGGTCGCTTCATCGCGCCCGAGACGACCCGGCTCCTTCTTTATTTCTTCATATTCGACCGGCATTTCGTGCTCCCTATCTTGGCAACTAGCTCCGCCCTTTCTTGACGGAGTTTTGCAATTGTCCTGTCATAAGCGCCAACTTTGATGGCATTCTTGTCGAGCAGATCATCCCAGATTTTTAGCTGCCTGTCTACCTCTTTCAAGCGGCGCTTAGTCATCAGTCACGGCCACCGCTGTACACTGCCGGTCGATTCGCTGCTTTCATTTTCAGGAACTCAACGCGGCATTGCTCTGTGACAAGTGCTTGAGCCAACGAATCTGCGTCATCCTGAGGAAACAGTTCCTTTAGGTCGGAAGTCAGTTTAGTCCATGTGGTCGTCCGACTGTCCGTTCCTTCGACAACTCTCGCCAAATTTTCCAGATGGCAGTTGATGTACTGCGACACCTTCGCCATCTTGCGAAACTTTTCCAAACCCGTCATCACTTCACCTCGTTGTTTTCCAGCATGCGATCAATCCACGCAAGGCGCGCTTGCCGCGTAAAAGTATCGAATTTTTCTCGCTCGAAATATGTATTTTCTTCTGCGCTCGTGTGCTGATTATCCCAGAAATCTCGCTTATCTTCATAGCGCGCCGGTCGAATTCCGTATAAATAGTACACATACAGTTCGAACGTGTATTTGTCGTCAAGTACGCTGACGATTTTCTCACGCAGTTCGCAGGTGATCGTGTTGCGCTCGATATCGAATTCGGCAGCACGGTCCCGATTTGCCCGATCCACCGAGCAGCATACGAATTGCTCTTTCTCAGATTCGATGTAAAATCGTGCCGCAGCCAAAAGGATTCGTTCGTATTCTTTCATACCAAGGACCCCGTTTCAAGCGCCCGGTCGATCCAGGCAACGCGTGCTAGGCGGCACAGTTCTTCAAACTCTTCTCGCGCAACCCCACGCGACCATCCCGAGAATGCGTACCTGTTCCATGCATTGCGCGCATACTCCGCCAAGTCTGTCGGATATACACCGACTTCCGAGAATAGCCACATTTCAATGCTGGAATATCCGTCGAGGCTGAATTCGATTTGCTCCGTCAGTTCGTTCGAAGCTTGCTGCCGAATGTCGTAAGTTACCTCGGAGATCATTTGACACGCATTGTTGATTGCGCGGCAGATGAATCTTTGAGCTTTTCCTTCGATACCCTTTCGCGCCTCAATCAACAAACCCTTCTGAATCTCGCTAAACATCCACTTTCTCCGGTGCATGGTCAAGCGCGCAGTCTACACCGAATAAATCAAAAGCGTAATCAATTGCACCAGAAACTTGTGCCTTGATCACTGCCTCGCCCGTCATGATCGCGGCGCACAACCTATGATGACCGTCCACCAGAATGTATGGATAGTAGCCCATCGACGGAATACCCACGTCAATGTCAATCGGCGCGTCCCACCCGTTTTTCATGAGCCACGCAATACGTCTGGCGTGCCACGTAGCGCTCTGTACGCCGCTCCCGGTGCCGTGGCTATATGATTCACCCGCCCGCGCGTAGGAGCCGTCCAAAACAGCGTCCATGACCATCTCCTGAGTGACCGGATTGAACATGTCCCATCGCCCGAATGGATCGTCAATTTGATCTAGAATCCTGTCGATTGGGATAAGCGTGAAGTCCATTTCGATTCCATTAAAAAAGGGGCCTTTCGGCCCCGTTCTTACTCCGCGTCAGACAGACGGTCTTCCGTACTCAGGAGCCGTGCCGCCTTGCGCAATTCTCCCGCCTGCAACCTCAAGCTGGCGGCTCGCTTATCAAGCGCGCGGGCCTCGTCTCGATGCGCCCAAGCATCACGTTCTGTATCCCGCACACGCTGTTCTAGGAATTTAGCCTGCGTCAACAGCAAAGCAACAGGCGTCGATACGGGCGCTTCTTTACCGTCTTTCTGGTCTTCTCTCATCGATCAACTCGATCTGCGTTTTTGAGAATGTACTTGACCCAATCAATGCGGTCCTTACACGAATCCGATGTTACGATTCCCTTTACATCCTGCCAATCATCAAAGTAGCACTCTCCTTTGATTGCGCGACCGATGAACTTTCTCAGGTCATTGGAAGCACGGGATGCCGTCTTTTCCTTGCACTTGATTCCGGAATACTCCGGATTATTCGCCCCGTGTTCAATCGCGGAACAAACGTAGTCCCTTTCGCCCTCACGAAGACACACGACGGCATGCTTCAAGAGCTTGACGTGAGTACGCGTCAGATAGAAATCGGGGAGTGCCTTGGGAAATCTTTTTGCCATGATTTTGATAAATTCCAAATGTTTTGCAAGTTAGGAGATTGTACGCGTTTCGATCATCTTGTCAATCCAGGCCATACGCGCGAGCCTGCACATTTCGCTTTTTTGCTTGGAGTCCAGATCACGGAAACCATCGACATGGCTACCTAGATACTCTAAGACGGTTGTCTTGTTATCGATTGCATCGCTGATCGCCGCAGTTAAACTGTGATAGATCAGAAGTGCTTCCTCAGAGTCTCCCAAATCTTCGATCTGGAATTTATCCAGAATGGCATATTCAAGCCATATGCAGATGTAGCTATGCCCGTGAGCATGCTCAATTTTCGGCTTGCACCAAGCCAGCAATTCAACTTCCATATCGCTGAGAATCATTTGATGTCTTCCATTTCGATGATTCGATCAAGCCAGGCGAGGCGCGCTTCCGCATCGAACTTACCGGCCCACCACGAGAACGAATGTCCAAGATGAGAAGTTTCCTTCTCGATGAATGACTGCATCGTACCTTGGCCCTTGAGCGCCCACGAAATGTGGTTGTACAGACGCTCTGCGACACCGCCCGCCTCTTTGATCTGCCGATCCAGAGTGACGCCCGTGTACATCGTATTCCGCCCTTTCACCGCGTGCAGAATTTTCCAGCAGATGTACTGCCGAATTTCGTTGGAAGGGTCATTGTACGCTGCCTGCATCAGCTTGCGCACCTCCTTCATGATAACAACTTCTTCCGGCGTCAGCTTCACTTCAGAACCCCGGTTTCGATGGCACGATCAAGCCAGGCAAGTCGAATCTGTTTGTATAGTCCGAGGTTATTGCAATGAATCTCGTCTACCTTGATTCTCCGAGAGCCCGCCTCCCGCTCAAACCATAGACCAACCGTAGTTTTATCGGACAATCCATAGTTGATGGCTGTCCGTAACTCCCTTGTTATGAAATCCCATTTTTCATAAAGCGAAATCTTTCTCCAAAACATAAAACGATTTCTCAGGAGAGTAGACTCCGCCAGATGACGATCAGATGTTTCGTCTTCGATGGCGTAGCAGATAAACGAATTAAATCCGTCTTCCGACATTTCCACGCGCTTACGCGCGCCACGCAGGATTTCAACATGCAACGGTGTCAGATTCATTGAATTCTTCCAGTCTCGATGATCTTGTCCAGCCATGCTAGACGCGCCAGCAGGTACAGGGTTTTGTTATTCATGTTGAGCGGAAAGTTGATGCCCTTTCCGTACGTTTCTGCATGCAGCCACTCGCCCATCGTCGGATGCATGCGAATGCCAAAACTGATCGCGCTAATCAACTTCCGGCGACGCTTGTCCCCTTTTTCACGGATTTCCTGTCTGCGCCAGAAAAGAATGAGATTCTTCAATTTGCGCAGTTCCGTGCTCTTTGCGTGTTCAGTATGGTGTAGCACTTCGACGCAGATGAAATCCTTGCTCCACTCGCTCACGAGATTGGCGCGAACATGAACCATCACGTCCAGTTCTTCCGAATTCAGAATCATGCGATCACCCGTGTTTCGATCATCTTGTCTAGCCAAGCAAGACGACCCATTGCTTCTGCCTGACTGTAGCTGATACGCAAGCCAAGGTTGTCCACTTCCGAATCGAACCAGTTGCAGAACGTGCAATGCCCGTCAATTGCGCTTTCGACGGCTTCGATCAGAAGCTTGACATCTTCGTTGGCTTCCAAAACGAGTTCGTCAAACAGCTTTCCTAGCGGAATGCCTTGGAGTCCTTCGCTGATGAACAGAATGTTCCAGCAAAGGTACGGTCGCACTAGGTTCGTTCCGTTTTCCGCATCTTCCAACATGCGGGCGCGAACCTTTTTCAAGAGGTCGATATGAGTGTCATTCAGGTTCAACGCTCTTCTCCTGCAAGCAAGTCCTGCTTGAGTTCGCCAGTGTGAATGATCCAGTCAAGCCATGTCAGACGCGCCATATGAATAACGCTAGTGAACTCAGCGTCATCTCGGTTATGAATCTCCCGAAATGCTTGGCACGTAACCAGCATGAAGCCACCGAACGTGACCATGTGACTTATACCCGCCAGAATTCCTGTTGCAAGCTGATGCTTCAGCGTCTGAGCAGCCTCCGCCGAGAGTAAACCTGCTTCCATGCGGATTTTTAGAACTCTAGCGACAGCATGACAGATGTAGCGCGTGTAGTGCTGCGGCACTTCGTCCGGCTCTTCCATCAGAGCGCGCGCGGCCTTGATGATCGACAACTGCTCTTCGTTCAACCGCATGACGTGACTCCCGATGGTTGGTTGCTGGCCTGCAAAACTTCCTGCACGTGTTTATAAGCTGCCGCTTCTATCGCCTTCTTGGAGTGGTACAGACCAGCACCGGTGCGATCGCGATAGCTCCTGATTGCATTAACCTTGTCTCCAACGAACCACCGATTCATTTCTGCTTCTGTAGGCTTGCCGAATTCTTGGTAAGCGCCTTGGAGGACTGTCGGGTCATTGCCCCTGCGTAGTTCCGCTCTAAGCAGTCGATGGATGATGAAGTATGCATCGTCTTCGGGTCCGTCTTGCTGCGTCTGTTCGAGCAAAACCAGCATTTGTGCTGCCGTTACCAGGTTCATGCTTGTTTCCGTGCGTTGGAATGGAAGAATTATATGTCAGGTCTTAATCATTATCAAGCTGAACAGCCGTCATAGTGGACTTGCACCATTCTATTTCCGGCAGGAATTTTTGAAACTGGTCGATCAAATACCCACTCCAGCATTCCGCTTCGTTAGGGTTATCTGTCCACGGATTGCTAGTTGAGATATAACACTTTAGTCCCCGAACAATCTCTCTGTCGGCAGGCTTCTCTAGCCATCTCAACCTAAGGTATTCGCTGTAAAACCACGAAATGATTCCTCGCGTGTAAAGCTTCGTTTCTTCGTGACGACCCAGATAAATCTGGCATCGCGTACGAAGACCAAGGTCTTCGTTCGGGTCGTAAACGAACGGCTCTCTCACGCGATCACCCGTGTTTCGATCATTCGATCCAGCCACGCCAGACGGGCGAGCGGCGCAACGATATTCTGGACTTCCCAGAGGTTGATATCCAATTCGAGTCCCCTGATGAAGCTTCCCATAGTCGGTTGGTAGTTGATCGCCTCGTTGATAGCACCCTGAATCTCGATGAATGTTGGCTGAGCCTCTTCCGGAAGATCATTTCGGCATCTTGGATCATCGCAGTCATACCGTCTGCCGACAGCCGCCAGAACCTGACAGCAAAGATACGCCGAGCCTTTTCCTGGAACTCCTTCGAAGCGCTCTTTGAGATTTTCCCGCACTTCCCGAATTATTTCGAGTTGCTGTTCGTTCAGTTCCAAGGCCATGTTATTCTCCGATCAGGTAAAACTTGAATGGGTTGCCGTTTGCGTCCGGCAATTCCTTGCACTCCAGATGCATTTTTTCACCACGACGTAGCTGGGAGATTACTCGCTTGGCGAGTCTTTCGAATTCTTCACAAATGTTGGAATTCACTGGAAGCTCTCGTGACATTCTACCCTTGACCAGGGCGATGGTGTTGTTATTGCTTTGTGCATTTCCTACAGCAGGGACATATCCCTTTAGACGGCGAGTCCGAATTTCCATGACTTCCTGACAAGAACGATTACGTAAAAGCGGCGCTCATCGAGCGCCGCTTCTGACACTGCGGAATTATCTTACCACTGATAGCCCGCACCAACAACCGCCGCAACGTCACCGCGAGTGCTGGTAGAAACTGCTGCCTTCGCTACCCAGCGGTTGTCGCCGGTCACGTACGAAGCACCGACTGCGATACCCTGCTGACCGTGGTAGTTCGCCACCGCCGCAGATACCATGCCCTTACCCGCTTGCGTCGGTTGTGGCAGACCAGCGATTGCGAGAACCGAGGACAGCGCGCCGTACGTATCCTTCTGGTAATCATTGAACTGAGATTGCAGACCATTTACGCGCTGATCCGTATAGGAATTCGAAGCATCGTTCGCCTGTTGTGCGTACGACTTCGCTTGCCCGACGTTCGCCGCATCCGTATCCGCCGTACCAGCAGCAACGTTCGTAACCTGACGCTCGCTACCCGCCGCCCCCATTGACACCGTGTTGTCACGATCAGCCACCGAGTTCGTGCCGAGTGCCACCGAGTTGTTCGCTTGAACCTGTGCATTTGCACCCATCTGGCCGCTGTTCACACGCTCGCTCAGGCTATTGATCGAGTTTGTGTTGCCCGTCACTTGGGTTTGCAGGCCGGATTCCGCCGTCTGCGCACGCATCGCTTCGTTCGTGATATTCGATTGAAGCGACGATTCAGAGCTTTGTGCACGCGACGATTCGTTGCTGATATTGCTTTGCAAACCAGCTTCCGCCGTTTTCGCTCGACTGGACTCAGCGCCAACTTGCTTGTCCGCGTAGGACTTTGCCGACTTCAGCGTAGCAGCATCACCGGACGCCGCCGTTGCGTTAGCCGAAGCGAGAGTTGCAGCATCGCCAGCATCCGAGTGCGCATTCGCAGCCGACAGCGTTGTGGCATCACCCGCAGCCCGCGCAGCGGCTTCGCTCTTGATAGCTTGGGCATTCGCTGCCGAAGATGCGAGTGCCGCACCGCCGACCGCCAGCGCCACATCCGCCGTACCCTGAGCAGTTGCCGCTGCTTTTCCCGCCGAATTTGCAGTCGATTGCGCTTTCGCTGCGGCAGAATTAGCGGAATTCGCTGTCGCCTGCGCCGTAGTCACGCCTTGTTGCAGGCCCGCTTCTGCGGCCTTGGCTCGCGATGTTTCGCTATTGATTGCAGTTGCGTCTGCATCGGCTTTCGCGTTGGCGGTGTTGGCTGTAGATTGCGCAGCGGATGCTGCTTTCCCTGCGGCTTGCGCATCGCTATCTGCTTTCTGTGCGGCGGCTCCTGCTGCCAGACCGACGCCCAGCGCCACGTCTGCGGTGCCTTGTGCGGTAGCTGCGGCAGCGCCAGCAGCATTCGCGGTCGATTGTGCTTTCGAAGCGGCTGCACCGGCTGCATCAGCAGTCCCTTGTGCGTGTGCCGCAGCCGAACCGGCTGCATTGGCCGTCGATTGCGCAGCACTCGCCGCAGCGGCAGCACCGTCAGCGACACCTTCGGCATGACCCGCAGCGATAGCTGCGCCAGTCGCAGTGATCGCCGCACCCGTTGCGATGCCTGTTGCCACGTTTGCCTGCGTTGCTGCACCTTGTGCAATTGCTTTGGCGTCGTTCGCTGTAGTGGAGGCCTGGCTCGCGACCGCTTGCGCCGAATTCGCAGTCGATTGAGCGGATGCTGCCGCCGAGGCATTCGCGCTTTCCGCCGCCTTGGCGCGATTCGTTTCGGATTGAAGATCGCTTGTCGTTGCGACGCCGGACACCGTACCCGTGACAGTGCTGCCGTTCGACAGAGTGGAGGTCACAGTAGTGCCGTTGATACTGACGCCGGTCACGGAGTTGCCTTGCGCACCCGTTGCCCCGGCATCGCCCTTGACACCTTGAATGCCTTGAATACCCTGTGCACCTTGAGCACCCGTAGCTCCGGTCGCACCTGCAACTCCTTGGATACCCTGCGCGCCCGTAGCACCTGTTGCTCCCGTGGCACCCGTCGCGCCGGTATCACCCTTTGCACCCTTGACCACGACTGCGGAGCCGTTGATCGTCACGGTTCCGTTACCGTTCACGTTCACCGTATTGTCGCCTGCATCGCAATATCCCGAGCACGACGAGTTCATGCCTCCGATGCTAACTGCGCCGCTGCCCGTGACGGTCACGGTTCCCGGATTGTCAATCCCGCCCGTTGCGTGCGCACTGGTCGAAATTGCGAGGATCGCCGTAGCGATGAGAGTCTTGTTCAAATTCTTCTTCATTTCCAAACCTCCGTTGGGTGTTTATCTTGTACTTCTCGGTCTGTACTTCTGAGGTGAATTCTATAGTAGTCTAAATTTCTGTCAACAGAAATTTTTGAGTATTTACCCTACCCAAGAATCTCTATTTTTGCATGCTTCGATTATAGACTTTACAAAAATGCAAATGTTTTCCCTAGCTTCCAATCTGTAGCACTCTGCTTGACCGCCCCACGAAGTGCCCCATGTCTGCGCCTCTTTCCGAATGGACTCATCGCGTTGGGCGATGAAAGTTTGACTTTTATGAACCATTCCTTCGATTAGTGCTGCATCCCATTCCGGCAAAAGTTCATCGATCAAAACTTGGCTCACATCCTTCCCAAGTCTCGTATCAACGGCATTCTTTGTGATTCCAACTTTGATTGACTGAATACCGAAAACCTCTACTATAACGACGTAAATTCGACAGTTTTCGTTCGTTATTTCCGCCTTAACTCGGGAGCCTCTAGCAGCCTTTCCACAGAGTGGACAACCGACTCTCGTATACTGCAAGAATCCTATACACGCTTCTTGCTCTCCATGTATTTTGCACAACACTACACCTACAGAAAATCGCTCCCCCGGAACCCTCTCAACGACACGTGTAGCTATCAACTCGACGTGTGGACTAAAGTTCTTCCCGTATCGATTTTTAAAATCTTCTAATGTCAATCTCTTGCCCATTTACACCACCAAACAACAAAAGCGTGGAGGGAATTAATCCCTACCGCGCTTTGTTTTTATGCCATCGTTTATTTTGTTAAACCGCGAGTGCTGCGCGCACTGCCGCGCTCGCGATCTTGCCGTCGTACTTCCCCGCATGATTCGCCTTCAGAAAGCCCATCAGCGCGCCCATGTTGCCGGGAGTGCCCGCCGAAATAGCTGCACTCACGATCTGGATCAATTCGCTCTCCGAAAGCAACCCCGGAATCTTGGGCAGATAACTTTCGAGAATCTTCTGCTCTTCCTGCGCAACAGTCAGCCTGCTCAGAATATCTGCGCTGATATATGCGGGATGCTGGTCTTCCTGCGAAGCAGCCGCCTTGTGGAGAACGGCCTGCGTTTCAGAATTTCCCTTCAGGAACTTCTTGATCACCGCCGTCACTTCTTCGTCCGTGGGCGCTTCGCGCTGTGCGTTCTTCGCCACCATGTTTGCTTCGCCCAGCAGGGTCGTCAGTAGAGTAGACGCCAACGTGTTACGCGCCTTGCGCGCTTCGACTTGCGCAGTTTTGATTTGCTCGATCAACATCTTGTTTTCCTTTTCCATAATGACTCGAAAGCCATTTACTTACCTTTTCAGACCACTCGAACAGTTCTTCGTTCCCCATCACATTCTTCATGATGTTGACTTTCTTGTGGACCCATTGAATGTTACCCCGCACATAGCCCTTCGAGCTATCCATGCGATCTAGGGACGCCGTTTGACTCTGGCGATCATCCCGTAAGTTCACGCTGAACTTTATAGGAACTCCAGATAACGCGCATAGCCCGCCTTGCTCAAGGTATAACGTCCACGCTACTTCCCTAGTTACCTCAAACGGTATGCAGCGCCGCTTCGCCTGCTTGGCGATAGGCGTCCACACGGACATAGTTATTTGTCCAACGGCATCTCGGTTATGCGCGTTTCCTATCGAGAAGCACCCGCACGATTTTGTATCACCGTTATTCAGGTACTTCCCGAGGACATTTACTTCTTTTCCACAATCGCACAGACACTTCCATACAGGGCGTCTTGACTTTCTAAGCCCTGTATCCTCGATGACTGTCAGCTTACCGAAGCGTCTTCCAGAGAGTTCGATTCGGTTGTGTGCAACACGATTGGTATGACGGTCTTTTCCTTTTTGCATTGATCTTCTGGTAACCGGGGAGCATGAACCACTGGGCGTCCGTAACCGACGCTTTTCTTTGCATGCTCAGGGTGCGCTTCCATCCATTTTGCTGTGTGAGTTAATTGCCCGCAGCCGCCACCGATGGTGTCTTGGCCCGCAGGATCGAACATCCGCGTATCAAACCCACGCTCAACCAGCTTGTTCGCAAAATCGGAGGCAAGGTCGCGCTGGTGCTGATTCGTCGCCGGGATTCCGCCTTGGCGCTCGCAGATGACGCTCACTGTAGCACAAAAAATGCTTGGGTCGAACAGCGCCAAGATTCGGTCCGCGTCTTCCGGCGTCGAATTTGCATCGTGAGCGCAGTAGTTGAAGTAAGGCTTCCGCCCAGTAGCTTCGTGCCACTTTTTCCCTTCTTCCGCGATTTGTTCGAGCGTGAGCTTACCCTTTAGCGGGATCAGTTTGTCGCGCGCTTCGTTGGTGGATTCGTGGACCGAGAACTGAAGTCCAACAGTCTGAACATCGACGCTCAGCTTACGAATCTCCGAATAATCAACACGCGGAGCCGAAGTAGAAACTAGGAGAGCCGCTTTCGGATACAGCGCGTGTAGCTTGCGAAGCGCAGCATCCAGCCCGCTCATATTCAGCAAAGGCTCGCCCATTGCCATCGTCATGATCTGAAGACGACCCATCGTATGCGGGTCAACTCCCGTATCCTCGATGCATTTGACAGCCTGCGCCACAATTTCCGTGGCCGTCAGGGATCGAACGAAATACTCACCCGTCCCGCAAAAACGACATCCAACTGGACAACCGGATTGCGTGGAACAACAGATGACTGTGCGCGTTTGGTAATCGGGATAGCGATACAGAACAGCTTCCACCAAGGCGTCGTCCTTGGAAAAAACGTATTTCTTGACGCGCGCTACGTCATCACTGTGAATATCCACATTAGGCCATTGCTGCGCTACGTCGATTCCGTGTTGCATTCTTACTCCGTTGTTTTGTTAGGTGGTGAAGTATGCTGCGAATTCGGACCCCGGTCAACGAGAACCGAATTCACCGCCTACTTAGGCAGTTGCCACACGCGAACGACTTCCGGTGATTCCGTAGTCTGCGTGGCTCAGGCCAACCGGTTCGGCGCGGCTGCGTTCGATTGCACGCTCAGCAGACGCCATGTCGTCTTCGCCCAGATATGCTTGCAGACGTTCGATACGCGCTTCCAGCGTGCGCTTGTTCGACTGGTAGCTCTCCAGAGTGCTCGATACTTCCAGCAAGTCCAATTGGGCTTGGACCAGTTGCTTCTTTGCGACGGCCTTGGGATTTTTCTGTCCGAACATGTTTTTCTCCTTGGGTTAGGTCTAAAAATGCTACGGGACGAACTATCGCATATGATTCCAATGTTTGCAAGAAAATTTTAGGCTTCGCCCATTTTGATAATGGGTGATTGACACATGTAACTGCTGTAGATACAGTGTCGATCGCTTTAGACAAAAGGAGCAGTCATTTATGAACAATTATTTCAGGAGTTATCTCCCACACGCCCTGGGGTCCGTAGCCATCGCAACTTGCTTGTATGGCTGTTATCTTGGAGTCCCCAGCGTCACGAAACAGCAAGCCCCCATCGCTGATTCTCAACCCGTAGCAACGATTGGATTTGACGACCCGAGGGAACCCGCACCACCGTCAAAGCCTTTCATTGATCCTAAACTCCAGCAGCAACGCACCCATCAGGCATTTTCACGCTCGCGCCCGCTCGATGGTGGAGTTGACCGATCCGCAGTTATCAGTGCCGTTCATTCGACCATGCGTCAGAATGGATTCTCCAATATGCAAATCGCCGCGATGCTTGGCAATATCGAGCAGGAATCCGGTCTCAGTCCCTTTGCACGTGAGCCGAAAAGTGGTTCATTCGGCATCATGCAATGGCTTGGCAAGCGTGCTTATAACCTCAAGCGCTTCGAGTTGAGCTACTTCGACAAGAACCTTGATCTTGATCCTCGCACGTTCAACGGCCAACTTCAGGCACAGGTCGCTTTTATGTCCCACGAATCTAAAGGTCAGTATTCTGACCAGTACGCGGGGCTGAAAAAGATGACCACTCTTCGTAGCGCAACGAAGTATTTCAGACGCCATATCGAAGTATCCAGCGACACCTCGGCAAACGACGAGCGGCGCGTTAAAGCTGCACAGACCCATCTGGTTCATATTGAAAGCCTAAACAGCTAACAAGTGCCCCGGAATGAAAAAAGCCCGAAGAGCTAGAAACTCTTCGGGCTTTCTTTTATGTTGCTGCCATCGCGTAGAAAAATGATGCCGTTACGGTCACCGCATCTTCTCCAGCAGGAACACTTACTTCTACACCTTCCAACGCCTCATCAATGAATATCATTTTCGAGACGTTAAATGCCACTGCTGTACCACCGCTCACTAGCAAATTCACCACGGCAGTCGAACTCACCTGAATGCACAACGCAGTCATGTTTTGAGTGATGGAGAAAAACTCTCCTGGTGGAATTGTCACAATTTCCTGCGCCACATTATCGCTTGCATACGTCGCATTTATCGTCCCTACATTTTTCAGAACAAGGTTTTCGCCCTGAGTGATAATGGTGTTGAAACGCAGTGATGTCGTTGGCTGCACCGGCAGTGAAACGATACAGTCAGAACAGTTCGACGTAGCAGGCAACGGCGGCGTCTGTATTACGGGATAACCCATACTACCTCCTTCTGGTTGGCCTTAGAATGCCTGTTAAAAGTTACCGGGTAACGAGGATACTGCCTGGAACAGGTTTACTGCGGCGGGCAGATTGCCACCGGAGACCAGAGCATTCGAACTGTAGGTATATACGGAGGTCGTTGCAACCAAGCCTGATGTGGAGGTACCTCCACCAATCACACCAACTGTCGAATTCCCAGTTGCTGCCAAGCCCAGAACACCAACTGTCAACTGCGTCCCAGGTGTTACGGTAGAACCAGAGTAGGTATAAATATCCGTAACAGTCACTGGGGATGTAGTGCTAGGAGAACTAGTACCGCCCGTGAAGTATCCCGCAGTAGTTGTCCCAAAGCCTGTAAGCGTACTACGTGCAATGGAGAGATTTGCACCAGTAGATGAAATATCTCCTGAGTACGTGTACGTTTTTGTGCTCTTAGCCAAAGTGGTTGAAACCAAACCCGCGCCAATAATAGCCATTTGTGCATTACCGACAGAAGCTGTCCGTGCGATTCCAGCCCCCGTCATCGCCGTGCCTGTGGACCAAGCTCCGGTCCCGTACGTCATTATCCGGTTTAAACTAAGGTAGGTAGCCCCGGAAACACCACCTGAAAATAAACCTATAGTCGAGTTTCCAACGGCAGACATCAATAGACATGCTCCAGTGCTAAGGGCCGTACCATTAGCCGTTGCATTTGTTTGGTAGGTGTAAACCGTACTATTAGCAGTGGCTACTGAAGTCTGAAGCGCACCTCCAACAAAATAGCTTAATGATGCATTTCCAGCAGCCCCCATCGCGGATACGGCGGTTGCTAGATTTGCCCCTGCCGTTGCCGTACTGCTGGCATACGAGTATAGGCTAGTAGCCGCAGTGTTCTGAAGATTCGATCCTCCCGGATTACCGCCGCCAAATATACCTAGGCCAATTCCAAACGGCGGAATAACCGCCTTATAGTTGGCCCAAAAAGGATTAAATGCAAGCATATTAAGTCGCCAACGTAAGTATGGTGAACGACGCATTCGCAAACGTCGCATCTACTGTTCCCGAGGCTGCAACGATAACAACCTGCCCTGCTGCCACGCTAAATCCTGAACTGGTAAACGTAGGCGTTGTCGCACCTACTGCCCAGTTGATTGTTCCAACATTTGTCGATGAGCCTCCAGGAGTCAATACAGAAACCAAGAGAGACACCGCACCTGTTGGAGCAACTGAGGCGTATCCAGCACTGCCTGCCATCGAGGCCGGAACAGTAAGCGCGCGTACGGCTACGTGCTGCATTAGAATCTGTGATGCGACCAGAGCACCTGATGCGCCACCCTGCAAATCGTAGTACTTTGCCGCTGCGACATCTGCCGAAGTCGCTCCACCCGCCAACGAAACATCCGATGGCGTTAGTGTTATCGCGCCACTTCTTCCGTTAAAAGTCGTGACGCCTGTTGAAGTAACACTCAGCGTCCCGTCTCCCGCGATAGTCACACCAGAACCCTGCTTCACACCGCCCAAAACTGTCGCGGATGCGATTGGCAGCGTAGCGCTAACTTGCAGGTTTCCGTTAGAATCGTTTGCGACCGACACACCGGCTCCAGCAACAATTCTCTTTACCAGAATACTTCCAGTTGTCGCACCACTGTTTCCAATGAGTGTGACGCCGGAAGCCGTACTCACGTCCGCTGCCTGAACTACGACGGCACCAGTTTGTCCGGATACTGATGTAACTGATCCCGTGACCGAAAGCGTTCCGTCTCCAGCAATCGTTACCCCACTACCCTGCTTCACACCGCCAAGCACACTGGCAGTTGCCACGGGAAGGGTATACGAACTGGAGCCTGAACTATTGATTACCAGATTGCTGTTGGCGTCACTCGTGATAGTTACATTCGTCCCGGCCACCAGAGTACGCAGCTTGATATCTGCTGTCGTAGCCCCGCTGTTGGCAATGAGCGACGTACCAGACGCTGCATTATTATCCGAAGCAAGAACCGTAACCGCACCTGTTTGCCCCGACACCGAGGTAACAGCACCCGTAACTGAGAGTGTTCCATCTCCCGCAATCGTGACTCCGCTACCTTGTTTCACGCCACCAAGAACACTTGTGGTTGCCACGGGCAGAACATATGAACTACCGGCTCCACTAATTTCCAGGTTTCCGTTTGCATCGTTAGCCACGGTAATACCGGAACCAGCAACAATCTGCTTGATCTTGATTATTCCCGTGGTTGCGCCACTATCGCCAACCAACGTCACGCCGGAAGCCGTGCTCACGTTCTGCGCCTGAACGACAACAGCACCTGTTTGACCACTGACTGACGTAACACCACCCAGCGCAGTCACAGAGATTGTTCCGTCTCCCGCGATACTGACACCCGCGCCTTGCTTCACACCACCTAGGACCGTTGTGGTTGCCACCGGAAGCGTGTAGGACGCAGGTGTTCCACTAATCACCAGATTATTAAATGCATCTGTAGTGATGGAAATATTCGAACCCGCAACAAGTGTGCGAAGTTTGATATTTCCTGTAGTCTCACCATTATTGGTGATGAGTGTATTTCCAGTAGCTGGGTTATTGTCCGTCGCAGACACAACGACCGCTCCAGTTTGACCTGAAACCGAAGTAACGCCAGTCATAGAAATCGTGCCGTCTCCCGCAATTGTCACGCCTGCACCTTGCTTGACTCCACCGAGCAAAGATGCCGTAGCGACGGGTAGAACATATTGCGCCACGCCAGAGAGCGTACCATCCGGTGTAATAGTCAAGTTGCTGCCTATTTTCACAGCACCAAGGGTCGTGTACGTCGCAATCGGAATTGGAACCCCAGTCAAACCAATTTGGAGATTTCCCTTGCTATCGGGCGTGATTGCAACGTTATTCCCCGCAACCAAACGAAGCAATTTGATTGTTCCAGTTGTCGCCCCGCTATCATAGATAAGCGACACGCCAGTAGAATTATCCTTATCGATAGCCTGAATCGTAACGTTACCCTTCTGCTCACTAACAGAAGAGACAAGACCAGTTGAAGAAATAACTAGGTTCCCCGCAGTATCCGGCACAATTGTTGTGCCTGGTCCAGCCATCAGGTCATGCGTGGTTATTACGCCGGTCGCTGCACCACTGTCCGCGACAATAGAGAGCGATCCCGTCTCAGGATTAGCCGATTGCGCCTTGACAACAACTGCCCCGACTTGACCCGATACTGAGGTGACGGGAGCCGTGTATGAAACAGAAAGTTTTCCTGTGTTATCTACGGAAAGGCCCGAACCCACGATAACGCCACCGAGCGTATTGACTGTTGCAGCAGGAAGCGAATAGAGGTTCTGAATTGCCGAAAGGCGTCCATTCGAGTCAATCGTCAGATTGTCACCAACGATTATTCCGCCCAACGCAGTAGTCGTTGCCTTAGGCAAAACATAGGGCGCTGCGACGGATAGTGTACCGTCCACCGCAATATAAACGTTCGCTCCCTGCTTCACGCCACCAAGAACACTAGAGGTAGCTACCGGCAATACATACGCGTTCGCATTGGCGCTTAAGACACCGTTGGCGTCTATAGATAGATTCGTGCCGACCTTGATGCCGCCCAGAATTGTGGCGCTCGCCACAGGGAGCGTATATTGCGTTGTAGCGGATATCGTACCGTCTGATGCAATCAGAACTCCCGCACCCTGCTTCACCCCACCTAGAACCGAAGTCGTGGCTACCGGCAAAACATACGGGGCTGCTACGGAGAGCGTACCATCAACAGCGATATAGACGTTTGCTCCTTGCTTCACGCCTCCAAGCACCGCAGTTGTGGCTACAGGAAGCGTGTATGGGTTCGTATTGGCATTTAGAACGCCATTGGCATCGATAGATAGGTTCGTACCTACCTTGACTCCACCAAGGACCGTAGCGCTCGCTACAGGCAGTGCGTATTGCGCGGTAACAGAAAGGGTGCCATCTGACGCAATCATAACGCCGGTACCCTGCTTCACACCTCCCAGCACATTATTGGTCGCGACTGGCAGCGTGTACGGAAGCACCGTTCCCGTGATAACGATGTTTTCTCCGCTCGTATCCGGCGTAAGCAGAATGTTTCCGCCTGGAATCAGCTTCTGGAAAATCAGATTTCCCGTGGTAGCTCCAGAGTCTTTAATCAGCGAGACGCCCGCACCCGTGTTATCGACCGCCTTGACAACGATATTTCCGTTAGCGTCTGGATGTTGACTATCAACCGTCAATACTTCAGCGATTCCGGTGGCACTCAATGTACCGTCTTGCGTAATCGAAAGCCCCTCTCCAACCTTAATCCCACCAAGAACGGTTGAAGTTGCTACCGGCAATGTATAGGCTGATGGAGCACCAATTAGATCACTGTACTTTCCGGTTATAGCAACTTCAGCAAGTCCGGAAAGGTTGTTTGCGTCAATTGATACATTTCCGCTTTGACCATTTACGGTATAAACACCAGTATTGTTGATTGTAATTGACTGAGAACCATTTACCACACTGATTCCCGGACCAGCAACTATGTTGATGTTACCAATCATTCCGTCCAGCGATGTAACTACGCCAGTTGGAGTTGTTACTTCTCCGGGACCAACCTGAATAAGCATTTTCACGGTAACCGACGTAGTTCCGTTATTTGTCACCGTGAAGGAATCGGCTGAATCATCAATGGTTGTCTGCTGATTTACAACTTGATTTATGAAAGTAGCATTCTCACCGCGCGCAGCAAGAAGTTGGATTGGGCCTGTGGTTGTAATCACCAGATTCGTAAATCCGAGTCCCGGTGAATAGGATTGCCCAGAACGCAATACCAGTGTTTGATTAAGTGTCTGACCGGCTGCGTATGATCCGGTTATGCTTTGTGACATTGCGGGCGAAGGTTGCCCGGCAACACGCGCCTGTGTATTCACGACAAGGCGCGGTTCAGTTAGATTGTCTGCCATGATTTTCCTGACTATTTTAGCTTATTCCGTTGATCCTAAGCATACGTTGTTCTTTTTCCCAATCTGCTTCGCAGTCTTTGTCGCAGTATGCCATTGGCGAGTGAACGGGCTCGAAACAGTAATGGCAGTAACCCCTGAATGGGACCGCCTTTTTTCTCTTGCTAATGGCGTATTGGATTAGACGAGACTCCAAACCTTCATACACTTCTTGTGCTTGGTCTGCGGTATCCATAATTGTCCCTAACCTCAAAATTTCTAATGACGAATACGCCCCCGGCGCACTCTCATTATCAAATTGCTGTTTTGTTTTGTTACAATCATGGTCTGAAAATAAAATAAGCCCGCACAGTCTCCCCGTGCGGGCTTATTGCCTATTATGCGAGCAAACGTGATATGGCACCAATAATCGGATCATGAATTTCCGCTTTTGGTCCTTCAGTCGGCTTGCTATCCATTCCCGTATCGAGTCGTGCATCATCCAGATTGTGTACTGGAGGCACAGCATTGATCGAAGTCTGGAAGCTCGCATTTGTATTATTGGTGCGATTCTTTTCTGGACCGCTTGAATCTTCATCATTATCGACACCGTAGGCGTCCTGGAGGGCGTGCTTCGTCTGCTCCAGTTTGTTACGCTCATTGTTCGGCGTCTCCCGACCACGGCCATTCGTATAGTTGTTCAACCTACGCATTGCCTGATCCAAATCTTTCGACTTGTTCTTGAGGGTATTCGCAATTCCGCCAGGACTTCCCTGCTTAAAGGTTCCTTCTGGAAGTCGGTTATCCGGAGGCGGTTTTCCTTTGTACTTGTTATCCCGGCGCGTCTGCCATGTCGCGTCACGGTGTTGATCAATCTGACCCTGATCGTAGGCAAGAAGCCGCTCGATTGCTTTCATATTAAATCTCGTACGTGGCGCTTTCGCCCTGTTCTGCGTCAGCTTGATTAACGGCCACCTTGCCCGCTTCAGAAATCTCGTCTACCGGAATGTCTACGTTGCTCAACGCGTGCCCCTTGCCGAAAAAGAAATCGAGAATTGGCGCAACAATGAGCGCCCACTTCCTTCCCTGAATCTTTGCATCCCCAACACGGGAAGACATCGTTTGCGTCGGAGGACCACCGAAAAGCGTATTCCCTGCCTGGTCGTATGCGACCGCCTGGTTATGTGCGCGCTGACCCGATCCGAGCAATGTCTGAACCAGCATCACGATTTGTGCGATTGGGAGCGCCAACGTAATGATGAACCACAACAGGAGCGTTTTTGATCGGTTTCCAAACGTGTCATAGTCGATTGGCTTGAGTGAGACACTTTGCGCGACTGGGCGCTCTACATCTTGTGGCAACATAATTACCTCTAAAATCTAAATAAAAAAGGTGTGCCCGAAGGCACACACTTAAATTACGGTTATGTCACCGGAAGCTCAGCATTTACCGTCATATCGAAATTGTAATATGCAAAGGCACCAAGCAAAACATTGCCTGCTGGCAATTGCAATTTCGCACCCTGATATGACTGGAATAGCAAAGTTGGATTACCCGAGGTGATATTGCTCACCGTAACGTTTGCATACCCCAACGCCGGGTTATTCACCCGCTTATAGCTGTATGGTGCAAACATATTCGGCTGTGTGCCGTCCGATAGCTGACCCGACCAGCAAAGAGAGCTTGCAATCGATTCGTAGTAGAACAGGCAACGATTTGTCGTTTCCGCGAGGTCTTCGAACTCATACCCCATGAAATTCGGACCGTTCTCCCACTGGATTTCCGTAAGATTCAATGTGAACGTGCCCGGAGCCGCAGCGCAAGAAAGCTGAACCTTCAGGTAGTTGTTCACACCGACCGTCTTCCCTGAAATTGAAGGAAGTGTGATGTTCTGCGTGTAGCGTGTCCAGACGCCCGCCGTCAGTGTAATCGCCGTTCCTGTAGTAGTCACCGCAGTGGAACCAGACGTTCCGAAGTTCTGCGTTATCGAAGGCGTAAGCGTCATGGTCTTGGACGGATTCGCATAAAACGAAATCGTCGTCACACCACCACTTAGCGTCGATACATCATTCACGGACTGCTGAATATACGGCGTTCCCGTACCCGAAGTTTCCGCCCATACCAGATACCATAGATCAGGGCCGGTCGTTGCTGTTCCTTGCGAGAACGTAGCTCCGTTCGAGAATGCATACCAACGATCAGCCACGAAACCCGCCACGGCACCTGCTGCCGGAAAACCACGCTGATTCACGCGGAAGCGACCGTTAATCAGCTTGTTACGCTTGGTCGTTACCCACACGTCTCCTGCTGTTGTAGGTGCCGCCCCGTTGATCGTCTGGACGTAGGATTTCGAAAGGAAGTTTGCATCACCAATCTTCTTGACTACGCCAGAAGAATTGATTGTCCATAGTGTCGCGTCAGCCGTGTTGATTGCCAACTGACCCTGCTGAAGATTGGCAGAGGAAGGAGCTAGTCCGGAAGTCGAGTTTCTAAGATGGAGCATTGCTGTCATAATTCTAAGGACGGGTTACCCCGCCCCTCTCCATTAAGAGCCCGAGTACGTACCTTCGTCCAAAGTCAGTGCCGAAGTATTAACCGACAAAACCCCAGAGGCTGCATTCAGCCCAGTACCCGCCTGCGCCAATCCAAGCGCTGTCGTAGTCGCCACCGGAAGGTTCGCAGTCGGAACTGTCGAAACCCATGTAGGCACACCCGATGCATTGGTCGTCAATACAAGGCTGTTGCCAGCGGAGCCGCCCATATTCCCGGCAGACAATGTAGCAAGCCACGTAGGGACGCCCGAAGCGTTCGTGGTAAGCACCAGATTGTTTCCGCTATTTGCTCCCAACTGGGCGGCTGCAAACGTGCCGGACGTGATATCAGTCGCAACGATCACCACCGCGCCAACCTTGCCGTTCACTGACGACACGAGCGCTTGCGATTCGACCGTTCCCCACGTTGCACCATTCGAAATCAGCCAGTCACCTATACTGAACGTCAAGGCTGGTTGACCCGTTCCAGGTGGCGTGTACGTGCCTGAGGCTGTTGCGATGTAATACCATCCCTGGTTAGCCGAGGCCCCCGCAGGAAGCGTTGTCGTTCCCGGCGTAAAAGTTCCCTGATAATGCACACCACCAACGATTGACGAAGGCAACTGCGAAGTTGGAACCCGTCCGGTTGCATCGAGTCCTGCAACTCCGTTGGCCGCACCGATTTGTGACGTTGCTACGCCACCGAGCGTAGTCAATGCCGCGCTGGCTGACGCTGCCGTGAAAAGCGCCGCACCCGTCGCAGTCGCACCGATTGCGGTTTGTGCTGCTGCCGTAGAAGCGGCCTCGAATACTGCCGTACCAACTGACGTACCTCCGAGCGCGCTGATCGCCGCACCCTGATTAGCAGCTTCGAATACGGCTGTACCTACGGTCGATGCGCCGAGGTTGGCAGGTGTCAATACGACGCTGCCAGAAATAGGCGATACGCTATTGACAGAGGTTACGGTTCCTTGCACGTTCGAGTAAAACGTGGCGATTGTAGAATCCGCGCCGATAATGAAAATTCTTTTGTCCGCCGCGTTGATCGCAATCTGACCGACAACCAGTTCGTCTGTTCCAGGAACCAGACCCGGTGTCGAACTATTCTTGTGTATAAGTTTAGATGCCATATTTTCTACCTAGATTCCATTAAATGCGCCTTCATTTAGCTCGTTCTGAATGTTTTCCCACGCTTCATTTTTTCTGACGTAGGCCACACCATCATCTGGAGCATCTGATATTCCGCCACCACCATCAGGAACTGGAGTGGTTGGCTTAATTGGTGAATTCTGAAATACTAAATAGACTTCGTACAAGATAGCTGGACGTACGAGAGATATCCCATTGCTTACGACTGAGTAAGCGGTTGTCGGTTGTAGAACACCATTCCTATAAAGAGTAACATTTGCTGCCCCACTATCTCCGATAGGGAGCAGATTGTCACCACCTGCGGGAATGACTACAAAAGCTTGCGACAACTCAAACAATTCATTGCAGATAGTCTGGTAATCTATAACGAATTGCCATTTATTATTTGTCCATTGATAGGCTCCCGCAGCAAAAACTCCGACAGTCTGAGTCAACACCAAGTTTGAATCTGTCGTCGGAGTTATTGGGAGACTATCTGCCGTGGGGGCAAGCATAGGAAGCTGCCTCCCACCGGACACCATGATATATGGAAATAGCAACGTTATTGCCATATCCACCTCCATACCCGAATTAATTACCGTACTTTTACACAGCAATTATTTCTCATTTATATTTCTTTAAATCTATAAACTTATAGCGGGTATTGCGTCCGTAATATAACCAAGTTATTCTGATGTAAGCAGTTTTACCGGATCGAATTTCTTTTCTTCCAAGTGTGCAATCAGCTTTGCCGCATTAGCCTGCATTTCTTCCTGATTGTCACCAGAAATCGACTGATTTCTGAGAAGCATTGTCTTTTCCAGTGCAGGAAGGATGCCTGTTGAAAATTCAGGATGCATACGCATCGTGCCGTAATGATCCGCAGGGATAACTCCTTGCGATAGCAGATGGTTTTCTGCGGTGTTAATCAATTGCAGTTTCCATTCTTCCTGCTGAGCAGCTTCGTGTGCTTGAGCATCGGGCAAATGTGCAAATCTGCGCAACGGTTGCAGCTTTTCCATACAGCGCTCGATGAAAGCCAATTCTGCCAGCGCCGCATCGTAGTTCTTCTGCACTGTTTCCACCATCGCCAGCATCTCTCCGATGTCTGCCTGACCCTCTAGGCGGACTGCCTCATCAGGATCATTCATCATGCGTTCTGCCTTGATTTTCTTTGCTTGGTCACGAAGCTGTGCTGCTTCAAACGACTTGATAGCATTTGATCGATCTTCGCGTAGATCGCACAGGATTGCGTATGCGGCGTCTGGGGTCTGGCAGGAGCCTGCGATGAAGTAGGCGATTTGGAAGTCGTGATTGAGTCGATTGGTTTTGTAATGCATTTTTCAAACCCTATGGTTTTGTGGTTACTTGAACCATAAAATTAGCCACCACCTGATTTTTCCCACATTAAGACCAGCCTGGATTAGTGGAAGCCCCACATAGATTAGTTCGGGCCGCAGGAAAACTTGCACCCGAAACAACGCTGTTGTTAGCGAAGGTGTATAGCGAAGTCACCAAGGAAGAGCTACCGTTACCACCTGCAAACAGACCAACTGTTGATACGCTCGTGGCAGCGAGTAGCTGAAATGCCGCCACCAGGCTTGTGCCCGTAGCAACTGCGTTGTTGCTGTATGTATAAACGCACGTAATAGAACCATTTGATTGACCTCCACCAAACACGCCAACGGTCGAATTTCCGCATGCAGCATGTCGCGTCATTGCCGTCAAAAGTGCCGTGCCCGCTACATCGGCATTCGTTGCATACGTGTAGATGTCCGTTTTATTTACTGACCCACCCGCGAACACTCCGATTGAAGAATTTCCTGTCGCAGCCAACAGCGAACGCGCCGTGGTCAGATTGGTTCCCGTCGCCACTGCATTTGTACTGTACGTGTATAGATTGGTAATTGCTGAATTCGATCCACGAATACCTCCACCAAATACGCTAACAGTTGCATTTCCTGCTGCGGCTAGTTCCTGACACGCGGCGGTTAGACTTGTTCCAGGCGAAACGGTATTGCTTTGGTACGTGTAGACATCAGACACCGCAACTACCGTTCCCGTATTTCCACCTGCAAAAATACCAACAGATGCATTTCCTGATCCTGCAAAGTTGTATCGCGCAGTTCCAAGGTTTGCTCCAGATGAAAATGAGTTGCTAGTGAATGAGTAGAGCACCGTTGTAGCCGTAGTACCCGCTGAAATCTGCCCACCCGCATAAATACCTGTACCGACTAGACCGTTGCTTGGCTTAACTGTCAATGCAAGTAGTAGAAATAGATTGCTGCTCATGTATAACCTCCAGCAGAAGAAACGGAAATCGTATCCGCTGCCAATACCAGTGCTTTCATTTTAGTTCCTCTTGATATTCGATTGACAGTCGAAATCTATTAAGACGACCAACCGGGATTACCTGAAGCAGCGGCCAGCAAAGCTCGCGCCACCTTCAAAACCGTTCCCGCAACTGTAGACGAGGAAGAATAAGTGTATATATCCGTGTATGTAGTGACCGGCGCAACAGTTCCACTGCCAAATATACCTACAGTCTGATTACCCGCCGCCGCCAATTCTGTTCGCGATTTTTTCAAGGCAGTTCCAACGACTGCCGTATCAGTGGCGTATGTGTACTGTTCTGTGATAGCAGTTACCCCACTAGCCGGACTTCCACCACCGAATATTCCGTACGCAGAAGTACCGCACGCACCCATATAGCTGCGTGCCGTTTTCATTACCGTGCCGCTGGTAACCGTGCTCGTACTGTAGCTGTATATGTCTGAGATTGTGGTTACTGACGAAGCCGTAGGTCGTCCTCCACGAAATGCACCTAGTATCGAATTACCCGCAGCCCCTATACCGTAACGTGCTGTACCTAGGTTGGTGCCAGGCACAACACTGTTTCCGCTATACATGTACTGATCGGTAGTAGCTACAATGGGTGAAGAACCACTTCCACCGAATATACCCAGCGTTGCATTTCCGCATGCGCCACGGTAGGCGCTTGATATTACTAAGTTCGCTCCGCCTGCCACCGTATTGGCACTGTAGTTATACTGATCGGTGTTATTGTAATAGGTCGCTCCGCTATTGCCGCCACCAAATATTCCAACCACCGTGTTGCCCGTTGCCCCGAGCGCCCAACGTGCGAGAAGTAGATTAGTACCCGCAATATCGACGTTCGTTGAATATGTGTAGATATCAGTGACCGCCACAAAGGTAGATGTAGAGCCACCTCCAAATACTGCGGCGTCAACCAGTCTTGGTACAGGCGGTGCCGACCCGTACTGACCAAGCAAAAGAAATAATGTGCCGCTCATTGTTTAGTCCTTCGAAAGATGCCGCCAATGGAATTAGAACCCACCATGACGAGCTTTTGCTATTACTGCCGACATCAGTAGCGCACTCATATCGTTCCCGACCAGCCTGGATTGCTTGACGACGCTGCCGTCTGTGACGCAGCGTTGGTTAGAACAGAACCATTCGTTACCGCGCTTGTTGCGTACGTGTATATCTGTGTTCGCGTGTTATTCGCAGCACTACCACTACCGAATAAACCTATAGTCGAATTACCTGCGGCAGCACCCCAATAAGTTGCGAATCCCAAGTTGGTACCTGCTGCTACAGCATTTGTGCCATATGTATAAGACGTAGTTGTCAACACCGCAGTGGAAGGACTAGACATGCTAGAGCCACCTCCGCCAAAGATACCAATGGTCGCATTGCCACAGGCGGCACCTACTGTAACAGGATTGGTAAGACTCGTACCCGCCACTACGGTCGCACCCGAATAGGTATATACATCGGTAGTTCCAGATGCAGAGGAACCACCGCCGCCAAAGATACCAACAGTCGTGTTGCCCGTAGCCATAAGACCTGCGCGCGCCGCCTTCAGACTAGTCCCAGCAACTACCGAGTTTCCTGAGTAGGTGTACTGACCCGTGACAGCACTAGCGTTACCACCACCGAAAATAGCGAGTGTCGCATTACCCACAGCCGCCAACTGATAGTTCGTAGTCGTCAACTGAGTTCCCGTACTCGATGCATTTGACGAATACGTGTACAGACAGGTAGTAGTGTTTCCGGCACCAAATCCCCCACCGAAGATTCCTAACGTCGTGTTCCCAGTCCCCGCGTGATCGTACTTTGTGGCCGCAAGCGCGGTTCCTGCTTTGGTCACGTTTGTTGCGTAGTTGTAAAGACTCGTGGTTGTTATTCCTGGATTACCACCTGCAAACAAGGCAGAACCCGTTCCATTATTTATCGTAGTCTTAGCGGATGCCAGTAATAGAAATATGCTCATTAGGTAACTCCTGTCCAACCAGGATTGGAAGATGTCGCAGACGGAGCCCACGCTGAATAGGTCAAATTCCCTCCGCCCGACACTGATTTAGCTGCGTAGTTGTACACGCTGGTTGACGCTATGTTGACGGCAGAGGTGTTCTGGCCCGCACCAAATACACCCACGGTGGAGTTACCCGCAGCCGCCACATAATAGTGAGCCGCGTTCAGGTTCGTGCCCGTGCCGACAGTGTTTCCACTATAGGTGTACGTCTGGGTTAACAGTACCGCCGCCGCCGCGCTGTTCGTAGCGCTGCTGCCACCACCAAATAGTCCCATTGTCGGTGTTCCACACGCTCCGAGAGTAGAAACTGCCGAGCTAAAGCTGGTCCCTGCTACGTTGGTGTTACCTGAATAGGTATAGATACTTGTCGTAACCACGGGAGTACTACCGCCCCCAGCGCCTGCCCCGAAGATACCAACTGTCGAATTGCCCGCCGCTGCCAGTTGAAACGTGTTCGCTGGCAAGCTCGTACCTGCGGCTACAGTATTACCAGAATACGTATATACGTTTACCGTCGCCACGTAATATCCACCACCAAAAACCGCAACCGAGGCATTACCAACAGCGGCTACACCGTAGGTCGAATACAGCAGCGACGTACCGCCCGCCGTTGTATTCGATGAGTATGTGTATATGATGGAGGATGAACCATAACCATAACCGCTTGCAAATAGGCCAATTGTCGCTGTACCCGTTGCTGCTCCGTTATAACCAGCGATAGTAAGGTTAGTACCAGCTACCGCTACCGCCGTCGAGTAGGTGTACTTGTTTGTGGTGTTTAATGCCCCCCCTGAATATCCGCCACCAAACAACGCAATACCAGTACCTACATAGGGTGCTCCCGCTTTGTTTGCTGCCGCCAGAAGAAAGAAGCTGCTCATTTTGCATTCCTTTTAGGGGGCGCTATACCCCCTAAATTACCTATTTAGGCCGTCGCAGGCCAAACAATTTTTGCAACATCATCCACTGTCGTAGCTGCCAATACCTGAGCCTGTAGCGTGGCATTCTGCGTTTGATAGGCCATCACTTGCGTCTTTCCATCAAGACCTACTTGCTGTATTTGGGCCGCTGTGTGCGCAGTCCATGCCCACGTTCCCGTTGAATCAGCACACCAGAATTCTATTGACCAATTAGCAGCTAACCCAGGATACATTGATGCCACCACACATGCCGTCAGATTCTGCTGATCTGTCATCTGTGATGGATATGTATGGGCAGCGCCAAGCGCTGAACTGGTAAATCCCGACACAATTGCTGTGGCACACTGTGAATCCAGCGTCTGAGACTGTGAAGCCTGAGCGTCTGCCAACGCAATTGGTGTGCTCGTCCACGTCTGCGTCCATACCCCGTTACTTTCCGTAGGAGTTCCTTCCGCTATCGTGTAGAACTGCGATGTGGCAGGTGGCGTTGTCAACTGTAGGACTGTGTATCCGAATTCAGACAAGCTCGCATTGCTCAATACAGCCGGAAATGAGACTAGAGGATTTGCAGCGCGCAGCACTGAGTCATCAACAACTGTCCCTGTTGCGTTAACGATTTGCATTTTTTGTCCTTTTAAAATCAACCGATGTTCAAACCAATCACGAACACAAGGTATGTTGATGTTGTTACGTCGTACTGAACTCCAACCAAGTCAACTCCTGAGGAAGTGAAAGTCGGCGCAGTTTTCGCTGCAAATTTGGTATTTGCAGGCCATGTGATAGTGAATGCTCCAGCATTTGTGAAGCGTATAAACACCACTTCTGAAGTGTTGGTCGCCAACGTATTCGTGAACGCGATTGATGTATTCGCCGTAATCGTCATCGTCCATTCAGATGCAGCAGAGAGATTCAATGTCTGACTCGCAGCCGATGACAACTGCACAACGGTGTACGAATAAGCATCGCTCTGCGTACGACCCGTAAGCACCGGATTTGCCTTTGGCGCATACGAACCCAAAGCCGTTCCAACGAAAGCCGTAGTAGCCAACTGAGTTGTGTTCGTCCCCGCCGTTGCAGTAGGCGCAGCCGGAACACCAGTGAACGTCGGACTTGCCGTTGGCGCATAACTACCCATTGATGATTGGACAAATGCCGTAGTCGCAACCTGTGTAGTATTCGTCCCCGTGCTTGCCGTTGGCGCTGTCGGCGTCCCCGTTAAGGCGGGAGAGGCCAACGGCGCGTATGTGCCAACCACTGTTTTTACAAATGCTGTCGTGGCAATCTGCGTGCTATTCGTTGTAGATGCAGGAGTCGGTGCCGCAGGAACCCCCGTGAACGTTGGATTTGCAATTGGTGCGTACGTACCGGTAGTCGCAGCTTGAACAAATGCCGTCGTTGCAATTTGCGTGGTGTTTGTGCCAGCCGTTGCTGTCGGAGCCGTTGGCGTTCCAGTCAATGCGGGTGAAGCCAAAGGCGCATACGCAGCCAACGCAGCCGCATCCGCAGGAGTAAAGCCAAGTGCCGTAACAACATCTGAACTTAGCAACGTTACCGCTCCAGTCCGCCCATTGAACGAATAAACGTCCGCAGCCTGTGTAGGAATACGCGTCCAAACCGATGCGAAGATTGCGATATCTCCGACGTTCCAGACATTGTTTCCATCAAGATTTGTTGTTCCAGCTACACTTACTTTGTAGAACTGTCCATTCGTTCCAACTCCAGATGTCAGAGTAGGATTGTTCGCTGATGCATCCCAAGAACCCTCGAATGTAAGTCCGTTCGCTACTGTTGAAACCACCGTCTGAACAAATGCGGTGGTTGCCAGTTTTGTCGAATTATCCGAAGACGACGTGACCGTTGGCGCAGTAGGCGAACCCGTCAAAGCCGGAGACGCCAGCGGCGCGTAAGAACCCAACGCTGCGTCCACAAATGCCGTTGTAGCAATCTGCGTATTGTTCGCACCTAGTGTCGCTGTAGGCGCGACAGGCGTTCCCGTAAATGTCGGACTGGCCGTTGGCGCATACCCAGCCAGCGCCGTGCCAACGAACGCCGTTGTTGCCAACTGGGTCGTGTTTGTTCCAGAACCCGCAGTAGGACCCGTTGGAGTTCCTGTGAACGCAGGGGACGACAATAGTGCCGCCCCCACTGAAGTCACGTCTGCTGCTGTTAGCGTCACCGCACCAGACCGGGTGTTAAAAGAGGAAACACCCGTAGTTCCCCCACCACTACTTGAACCAGTAGAGAGAACGCCGGAACCGCCGTTTGACAGAGCGGAGGTTGCCGATCCTTGGGCGATCACCAACGACGCGCCACTGCCGTTGGTGAGCGAGACAGTGAATGCTCCTGACGTTCCGTTATAGAACGTCCACTGTCCGGCAGTTGGGATCGTGACTACCACGTTGGCAGTCAGCGTCCCGTTAAAAGAGATAATCTCCGTATCAAGCTGACGGGCCGTCAACGTGACGTTGGAACCCGTAAGCGTGAAGGAGTTTATCGTTGAGGTAGCTATGTTGATTAATGTCTGTGCATTTCCCGCAAGCTGTGCAGAAGTTCCCATTTAGTGCCCCTGTAATTCAAAATCAACCGATGTTCAAACCAATCACGAACACCACGTAGGCAGAACTGGCTTGGTCATACTGCACCGCCACCAGGTCAACACCTCCCGCAGCGGTGAATACCGGAGCGGTTTTAGCCGCGAACTGAGTTCCAGTGGGCCAAGTAATGTTGAACAATCCAGCATTCGTGAACCGGATGTAAAACACCTCAGTCTGAGTGGAAGTAAGCGTGCTGTTGAACACCAATGTGGTATTCGCCGTAATCGTCATCGCCCACTCAGTAGCAGTATTGAGGTTCAATGTCTGCGTCGCTGCTGAAGCCAAAGAAACAAAAGTTCCTGACGAGGCATCTGACTGCAAACGACCCACTACCGTATTCGCCTGAACAGGCAACATCCCGCTACTACCGCTTGACACAAAGTCAGATGCCGCTCCCTGCTGCGCCACCACGGTCGCACCACTACCATTCGACAACGTGACGTTGAACAAACCAGTCGTCGTATTCACCACATTCCACTGACCCGCAGTTGGAAACGTGAGTGTTACGTTGGCAGTCAACGTTCCCGACACAACCACGACCGGCACGCTGTATTGCGCCGCGCTAAGCGTCACGTTTGCGTTGGTCACGGCTACCGTCGAAGTTCCTTGCGTAGCCGCATACACAAATGCCGTGTCAGCAATCTGTGTAGTGTTCGTACCAACTGCCGCAGTTGGTGCCAACGGAGTGCCCGTCAGCGTAGGAGACGCCAATGGCGCGTACGATCCCAAAGCGGTACCAACGAAAGCCGTGGTAGCAATCTGGGTTGTATTCGTACCTGCTGTCGCTGTAGGTGCAGCCGGTGTACCCGTGAACGTCGGAGACGCAAGGAGAGCCCCGCCAACACCCGTCACATCCGCTGCTGCCAACGTGACTACGCCCGTGCGCGTGTTGAATGACGTAACGCCCGCTGTTCCCGAGGCTACTGCTGCGGTAACAAATGCTGTTGTCGCCACTTGCGTTGTGTTAGTACCAGCCGTTGCCGTAGGAGCCGTTGGCGTTCCAGTCAAAGCAGGAGAGGCCAGAGGTGCATATGACGTAGCCACAAATGCCGTCGTAGCGATCTGCGTGGTGCTCGTACCTGCGGTAGCCGTAGGCGCTGCGGGCACTCCAGTGAACGTCGGAGAAGCCAGAAGCGCCCCACCAACACCGGTCACATCTGCCGCTGACAATGTAACTACTCCGGTTCTTCCATTGAAACTAACAACAGACGAACCCACCGCAGCCTGAACAAATGCGGTCGTTGCTACTTGCGTAGTATTGGTTCCCGCCGTTGCTGTTGGAGCCGCAGGGACACCCGTGAACGTCGGTGAAGCCACCGGAGCCAATCCTGAAACACCTGTAGAAACTGCACCCGTCACGAAAGCCGTAGTAGCCAACTGAGTTGTGTTTGTTCCAGCAGTCGCCGTAGGCGCAGCCGGTGTTCCTGTGAACGTTGGAGACGCCAGAAGAGCACCGCCTGCCGTTGTCAGGTCAGAACCCGACAGAGTAACGACGCCAGTTCTTCCATTGAATGATGCAACACCAGATACACCCGCAACTGCTGCCGTAACGAATGCCGTTGTTGCAAGTTGCGTGGTATTAGTTCCCGCTGTTGCCGTTGGTGCAACTGGCGTTCCAGTGAATGCCGGACTAGCCAGTAGTGCGCCACCAACACCGGTCACATCTGCCGCAGTCAACGTCACGACACCTGTGCGTGTATTGAACGACGAAACACCCGCCGTACCCGCAGCAACCGCAGAAGTCACAAACTCCGTCGTAGCGATCTGCGTAGTATTCGTGCCCGCCGTCGCTGTAGGTGCAGTAGGCGAACCTGTCAATGCAGGCGACGCCAAAAGTGCTCCACCTACACCCGTTACGTCAGCCGCCGTCAGCGTAACCACTCCAGTGCGCGTGTTGAATGACGAAACACCCGCCGAAATCCCAGAGATTGCGTTATCAACGAAAGCCGTTGTGGCAAAAGCTGTACTGTTATCACCGGCAGTCGGTGTCACACCCATAACAAGGCCCGCATACGTACCACCTGACACCGGCACCGTATCCGCTACAGCGTAGGGAGTGGTTGCGATGATCTTGACCTCATCACTTGCTTCTGCTCCGACATTCAGAACAACCGGACCAACTGTGTTCAGGTTGTAGTTGCTGCTTTGAAGAAGCACGCCATTAAGGAACACTTCTACGACAGCACCTGCGTTGAACGATGCAGGGAACGACGTTTGACCTTCCGTCGCGGTATATTCGTAAACCTGAACAGTCGAGGCAGCACCGTTTGCAATTGCCTCAGTAACGAATGCGGTTGTCGCAATGTTGGTCGAGTTATCTCCCGCACCCGGTGTCGGTGATGTCGGCGTACCGCTGAATGACGGACTATTAATTGGCGCGTAGGCTCCGAGCGCACCATCTACCGCATCCCCCACAAACTGCGTGGTGGCAATGTTATTAGAATAGTCCCCCTGCGAAGGTGTTATGGAAGTTGGAGTTCCCGTAAGTGCAGGGCTATCCAATAGAGCGCCGCCAGCACTCGTCACGTCCGCAGCAACAAGCGTAACTGCACCAGTTCGGGTGTTAAACGATGAAACACCGCTACTTCCACCTGCTGCCGAAATAGTTCCATCTGCGGCAATTGTGATACCACTACCCTGCTTTACACCACCGAGCACTGAAGCGGTAGCTACAGGCAATGCGTACGGAGTGGCATTAACAACAAGATTTGTGTTTCCATCAAAAGCTGTAGTGATTCCCGTGCCTGCGACGATTCGAGAGAGCTTAATGATTCCATCGGTCGATCCATTGCTTTGAATCAACGATACGCCAGAAGCGCTATTGTTATCGTGAGCCTCAATTAGCACGGCACCAGTCAAACCATTTACTGAGGTGACGGCTCCTTGCGTGGCAACTGTTTCCCAGGTTGCCCCATCTGAAATCAGCCAGTCTCCCGCAGAAAACGTCAAAAGTGTTCCACTAGGAGGGGTATAGGTTCCGGCAGCAGACGCGACGAAATACCAACCCTTATTACCCGTAGCCGCAGCCGGTAGCGTCGTAGTTCCCGGCGTGAAAGCACCTTGGTAATTAACCGCACCAAGGATAGAAGCTGGAAGGTTAGACGTTGGTATCGTTGAGACCCACGTAGGAACACCTGAGCCATTGGTGATCAACACATCGTTGTTACCAGGCGTCGCTCCAATCACCGAAGGAGACAATGTACCCGTCGTGATATCCGAAGCAGATACAACCACTGCTCCTTGATGTCCGTTCACGGAGATAACGTTCGCGCTGATCGTCCCGTCACCCGCTACAGTCACGCCGGAACCTTGCTTCACTCCGCCTAGCACTGAACCAGATGCAATCGGAAGTGTGTAGGATAGCGTTCCGTCTGAAGCGATTGCGATGTCGCCGCCACCCTTTACAGTACCAGGGACAGTAGCGGATGCCAGCGGCACCGTCACGTTACCGTTCACGTCTGGGGTTGCTGCATTGACCGTCTTGACCTGACCCGCAGCAGCCAGTGCAGCGGTGAGTCCAGGAATCTGTGGGATACCAATAGCAACGTTACCCGTAATGTCCGGTGCAACACCATTCACCGAATTTACTGCACCGCCGCCCGCTGCTGCCGTCGTCATTGCTCCGTACACGGCACCATCATTAACAGTGAACGTTGGGTTGTCGGTTTCGACGCCATTCCGCCAGATTTTTGCGGTTTGGGGCAGACCTGAATCAGAATTCGTTACGGCGTAGTACACATCAACAGATGAACCGTCGATGATCCCAAGACAAATCGCGTCGTAGGGGATCAGGTAACGCCACGTACGGGAATTTGATTCCTTAAGGTATAGACCCTGCGCAAATACGCCCTCTGAAGAATAAAGGACAGCTACGCGCTCATCCGAATTACTCATGTTTGCCGGGAGGGAGGCAACCCATTGCGCAGTAGTTGATCCTGTTGCAGCGCCCCGATGAATTGTTACAGGATAGATAAATGTGCTGTCCATGAATTATTTCCACATAGTATTATGGTACAAACATGAATACGCCTGATTAAGCGTCATCACCGTTTGTGCTCTATGAAATTAGGCGTAACCTCCCTCTGTGCTTTCCACACTCCTGAACGGAGCGCAGTAAATAACATGACAAGGGAATTACTCACCACTTGAATATGGCATTTACCAGGTTTAGCGTGACAAGGCGCTGCGGAACAGTCACTGTCGAGCCGTTGATAACCTGTGTTGCCTTTGTGTACTGATCTGCGTCCGCGAGTGCGTTCAGACCATTCCTTTCCCAGAACCATCCTGCGGACATGAAGGCATCCGTTGGCTGCGCCACCAAATCCGGGTTCTGTACGATACGACTATCGCCGTAATGCGACTGCGAATACGCTGCATAGTTGTTGCGTAATGTCAATTGGAAGCCTCCGCGACCACGGAATGCGTACCCGTCGCCACTTGAGGCGCTTCCATTTCCACCGCGATTCGCATAGACCAGGTTTGCCAGCTTTGCCGGGTTAGCGGTGTAATCTGGAGCGTAAGCCAGATTTGAACCCTGTATCATTGAAAATCTTGTGGGCCACACTGCGCAAAGTCTTTCCGGCGTCGTGTACATCAGGTTTTCCGACCAAACTGTATAGTTCTGTGTCTCAAAACACGACTGCGCTATAAAATAACGCATTCTTAATTGCGTCCCTGACATACCGTAATTCTGTGCTGATGCATTAATAGCGTCAGCCAAAGCCTGAGCATTATCTGCTCGTGGCGCTATACTTGCAATTTGGGAGGCAATTACTGTAAACGTCATTATTTTAATCCATTAATTTTACGATTAGTTTGATACGACAAGATTTCCCAGCGACATGCTAATCGTTCCTGTTGTAAATGGATTAACCTGATATTCAATCTCATAATGAAGATTATATGTTCCAGCCACTACCGTTTTTGGGATTGTGATATTGCGCGACCCGATTTCCGTCACAAGGTAGGTGTCCGGTGTCGTGTAACTACCGATTGGCCCCGTGATCCAGGCTTTATATTCGCCTTTCGGGTACTCAGTAACAATCGGTAGGGAAATCTCCAAATCTTGTCCGGGGTGCGCCGCAAGATGAAGGTCACTTCGAAGGGTTTGATGGGGGGCGCGCTGCACCACCCAGTTAAAGCAGACGCCAACTAACCCAAACAGAATCAGGAGGCATCCTAGAGAGACGTGCGTCGCCAGTTGCTGGCGGAAGTTTTTGTAGAATTCATTTGACATGATTTTTCTGCATTCCAGTTAATCCCGATGTCTCTTCGCTGCACGTGTGCCAGCAAAAATATCAGTTTCAGTTTCGGTATCGTCTTTATTCAAACTTGCAGCGTACGCCTTTCCTAGCGCGCGCAGTCCTTCAACGCCCGCCAATCCGGTCATACCGCAAAGAAAAAGCCCAACATGGTCTGAAAGCCCCTGGCCTGTGGAAAACAAATAGGCCATAAGACCACCGAAAGCGGCGATCAGAAGGTTTCGGATAACTCCTAGTACAGTATGTGCACTTTTGCTAATAAGCATCCGCACGACTCCACCAAGGAGCGCAAGCCCTACGGCTAAAGCGTACTGCAACCACAGTCCATCCAATGGTTTTGGCAGCATAGTAGTCTCCATCCAGTAAATCTAACGCCCAGCCTTTTGAGCCGGGGACTACTTATGAAATTGATCTTTTCCGAATTTTATTTCAGGATGTAACAGCCATTTTTCCATAATCTTAGAGGCTCATATGAAACAAGCTCTTAAAGGATTTTTTTGCTCCGACGACGTTCCTATGATTATTGGGGATACCCACGAAATGGTTCTTTTTCTCCAGACGATATGCATTAGCGCCGGTATCGACCCCTATATCGAAGATACCGATGAGCTAGTTTCAACATTGGACGAACAGGTAAAAGTCCGGTTTTCACCAGAACTCCAGATTTTTCCAGTTGATGCAGACACTTCGATGCCAGCAACCAAGAAAAGCGAGGAAATTTATCTCGCAATAACGCCTATAAACGATATAACCGTCCATTAATACGATGAACAAAGAAATAATTTTCTGCTGTGATGGTAATGCCTATATGCATCGCGCCTTCGCCACGCTCAATAGCAGCCGCCCCACCGCCGTAGCTTTTCCATTCCATCTAGCCTCGATGATTTGTAAGGACGCCACCGCCGTGAAGGCGAAGCACCTTTTGGTCGCCTTTGACGGTCCAGACAACTTCCGTTATGGCGTCTACGAAAAATACAAATATGCGCGCCGGGAGAAACAGGGTATAGGCGGTGGCGGACCCGCCTCCAGCACGACCGGAATTTACTCTTATCTAGGTGCAATCAAGAATTACTTCCTGCACGCAGGAATTCCCTACTATATGCCTGAGCAACATGAGGCTGACGACGTTCTGTGCTCCGTCGCGACACGGTATTACCAGGATTACGATATCGTGTGCGGCACCAACGACAAGGATAGCCGCCAGTTCCTGCGTGAGGGCGTGCGAATGTATGATTCACGCCACAAGGATAAGGACAAGAAACCAGACCCGATCTATATCACGCACGAGGACATGTATGAAGGGATCGGATGCGACCGGATTCTTGATTATCAGACCTTGATCGGTGATCGCGTGGATTCTATTCCGAGTATTCTGCCACCAAAAAAAGCCCAGGCCGTCCTTGCTGCTCATCGCAGCTTGAACGCCTGGGCATCAGCGGCTGAAGGAAAAGAGAAGGATTTCATCCTTATGAAAGCGGAAGAAATTCGCCGCAATCGTGCTCTTGTAAAACTGTCAACAGATGCGCTTCCGGATGACTCCCCTGAGGACTGGAAAATCCCCAAAAAAGCGCCTGATATGGACCTTCCTCAGTCCTATTACAACTATAATGCATTCTGCTACCGCGCTCGCGGATTATTTAGCTGATTAGCCTACAATGAAGCAGCCAGATATTATTCTGGCTGCTCTATCAGAATACCTTTTACGTACCGATATCGCGCGTAATTGTCAAACACATACTTAGAACATACCATCTCGTTCTCAGACAATGCCGACCGGCCATCATATTCCACACGGAAACAGACGCGGCCCGTCACTTTATCCCAACGAACCGCATACACCCTTTCACCCTTAGACCTTGCCAAGAACGGTATCATTTTACAACTCCTTAACCGCCTGTTGCATACATGAAATAACCCATATACGCATCAACGCTCACACCTTGAGTAGAATTAGCAGTAATCGTTCCGACGATGGTAAACTGATCACCCTTAACACCGGACAATGCTGACCATAATGTTGCTCCGCCGACATAATCCGAGAAGTTAAATCCATCCTGACCAGTATTAACGTTAGTCAAATCCAATCTTCCGTGGAATTGATTTCCATTAGCAGGCACAGTCACGTCCTCGATATTCACCGTCAGGAACCCGATAATATCAACCGCAGCACTTGCAGTTGCGGTAAGATTAAGTGTCTGTGAAGCACCAGAAGCAATCTGACCGCCCCCTTTCACGGTGTTAGCGCCAGAGATTAGAAGCGGTGCCGGGGTCAAAGAAGTAAGAGCAATACGCGCCCATTTCCCGTTGACAGCTACAGCGAAATCCCCAACGTTCCAGGTATTGATCCCATCCAGATTGGTTGTTCCTGTGGCGATAACCTCATATACAGCACCTTCTTGATACATCGAGGCATAGCCCGTCAAATTCGGGTTGTTTCCATTATACGAGGTGTCAATGGTTGCCATGCCATTCGCATTTAGCGACGTGAGCGTATCGAGAGCCGTCTTTCCAGTGTATGCCTGGATAATATGGTTAGCCGTGGCATCCCACTTTCCTGCGGTGAACCAGTCTCCAGTAGGTGACTGATAGAAGGGCACCCGACTATCCATCCCCAGCTTGGCCGCACCAATCGACAACGGCGTGATAACTACATTAGTCGCAGCCCCGCCATTGATGGTCTGAATAACCGTCGAAAGCGCACCCCCCGCCGTGACATTCAGGCCCGTCCCGACTGAAACCGTCCCAAGTTGAGCCGTTGTAGCGATAGGAATCGAGCCCGAGGTCAGAGTCTTGATCCAGGTAGACCATGTATTTGAGGAAGACGTATATCTCCGCAAATAGATACCATCCGCCACCATAAGCCTTTGAATGCAATCTCCGGTGTTTCCCGTCGTTGAAAACGATTCAACATCCAGAGTCCATCCGGTCGTTGCCTCTGGACTATTCTGGATACTTGCCGCATTTGCATTGGGACAGAAGAACAATCCAGTTGTCGTGTAAGTGTTCAGATTGCTGCCCGACGCAACTGTTGCAGGAGATACGAGACCAACTGGAGGTGGTATGGTTACTACCACATTCCCTGAACTATCTGGCGTCCCGCCATTCACAGTCTTTACCGGTGCGAACCCAAGATCAATCGTTCCATCTCCTGCGACAGTCAGATTCCCGTCTGATGGCATCTTTACGCCACCGAGCGCAGTTGTTGATGCTTTTGGAAGCGTATAAGGTGCGGGCGCTCCAATAAGATCAGTGTACTTTCCAGTGAGTGCCACGGTTGCCAGCCCCGGAATATCCGCGCCTGTTAGCTCAACGTCACCCAGCATTCCATTCACGGAAGTAACTGGCAAAGCGGAATCATTGACATCTAACGTTCCATCTGATGCGATTGTCAGCGTATTTCCAACTTTGATTGCGCCTAGCGTTGAACTCGTCGCAATTGGCAGGTTTCCAATCGTTGTCGATAGAGCCTGCCTGCCGAAGAAGATAATCTTGTCTCCAACGATTGGCAATTGCATCAAAGAATTATCGAAATTGATAACTGTTGTTGATGAGCCATGAACTACCGAACTTACATAACGACAAATACTGTAGTTGACTCCAGACGAGAACTCCGCAATAACCTCTCCGAAATAAGCAGGAGATAGCCCTGGCACATAATCTGAGTTATTAATCGTCACCGACTGAGAATCACACGCTACGATAGTTGCGGCTTGCTGGTAGGCATACGCATACGCATCAAAATTCCACAAACCCGTACGGTCAGTATATGCCATGTAGGCTGACTGACCTGTTACGCCACTTCCGATAATGTAGGTATTCGGAGAGGCTTGTGAAACTGGAGGAAGCTGATCAACTGATTGCAGAACAGCCATCCTGAAATCATTATTTGTATCAGCGTAGTCCAACCACATCTCATAATTCTGATTAACCATCGACAGATAGATATCTGCACGAATGGCATTACCACCGGTCGCCGTTACCGGTATTTTATTCAATAGATCATCGCCCGTTGCCAGCGCGAACAAAACACCTGTGCTGGTGAACAGTCCGATTTCCCCAAACGAGAAAGGACCGAGGCTATAGTCAATAACTACCGTGTATTTTACAACATTTGCATTAACCACAAAATATTGTGAGGGCGCTCCAGAATATACCAGGCTCCCGTGAATATTTGTGTCCGTTGGATCAGGCACATATCCGTAGTCCGATCCAAGCTTGTAGGTTGAAACCTGAATTGGTCCCGTGTTCGCGTCAAGGAGGGCCGCTCCTGCATTGGTTAGCTGCACACGCATCTTTCACCTCTTTCAAGTAAATAGTGGATGAGTATCCGCGCGTTCGCGCAAATTTTATATTCTTAACACTCTAAAATTGAACCATGCTTATTGCACCCACCACGATCAAGAAGGAAGTCGCGGCTGTCTATAAAACAGCCATGCGCGAATACACAAGGACTGAAAAAACGTCTCCGGGACGCGTTCTCAGCCTCCGCCCTTCACAGATGCCCTTTTGCCCGACCAATTTCTTTATGGAAAATGCAAACCACGGTTTGTACAGAACCTTGGACTTTGCCGGTGCCTATTACACATCGGTCGGAACCGTGGTGCACTCGATCATGCAGGAATTCCTTGCGAAGTCTGGAAATTTCCTGGCCGACTACCATTGCGCAGAATGTGATACCTGGCATCGGATGAGCTATACGCATGAATGCTGCGGCTTCCCAACCAGATACGAGGAAATCTCTATCAATTACAAAGGAATCCACGGTCACGTTGACGCGGTGTTCAGGGATGCGCAAGGCAGGCTCTTCGTACTCGACTACAAAACGTGTTCTACGATTGCCGCCCCAAAGAAACAGGAAGACCCCGGCATCGTGTATATCGAACAGATTGAAACCTATGCAGTACTGCTGGAACTTCAGTACGGTCTAAAAATAGAAGGGATCATGGATGCATTTATCATCCGGGACGATCCTAAAGCTGTTCCTGCCATTTATGCCCAAGCGCTCACCGACGAAAAACGGGAAGAGGTTAAGAAACGCCTGGGCCAGTATAAGAAAATGCACCGAGAAGCGCTCGACGCGGAAACCTGGGAAGATGTTATGTCCTTGGCCGAATACGAGAAATGTGCAAACCCATTCTGCAAAGCCTGCAAGATGGAAGACAAAGACCTTATACGAAACCTCAAGGCAGCATTCGACCGGGGTACTGCTGCAAAACGAGTTCCGATCCGCAAGTTTGTAGAGAACGAAATCTCAGCACAAAAGTCTTGAACACAATTGTTCCAATAATGCAACAGACTGTTGCAGGAACGTCTTGAATTTTCTCTCCAGTTTTGTGCAATTTAAGTTCACGGTATTCGTCGGCGGGTAGACCGCTTGGGCGAATACTGTGTTTTATGGGCTACAAGGTGTGCAGAGCCCAATCGTGGGGAGTGGAGCCAATCGTATGAGCGGCTTGGGATAGAGCGAGCGCGGGGGATAATATCAAGCCCTGACAGTCTATTCAGTCATAGTGGGTTGATATCCTGGCTATGGCTCCAGTGTGGCTCCGGGGGACAGGAATTTCCCTTGGTGAACTTGGATGACACCCAGCCTAAGATTCTATTCTTGGGTTGGGGGAGTCACGTCCAATGTTCACCAAGGGACAGATATTCGGGTTTTATTTTGTTTTCGGTTTTTTTCTTTTGGTTTTCATCTTCACACATTCTATTGCGCCCCTGATCCCATAGAAAAAATCAATCACTCTATCTGTCAATCAATCACTCTATCTGTCGAACGCTCCGTAAATAACCAGCGTACCAACCACCCTTTCCTCTCTTCATACTATGAACACTCTCCAAAAACTCCACAAGATTTTCAACCAGAAAGATACCTCTTCGACTATCACTGAGGAAGGTGTTTTCCAGTCTTACCTGAACGTTCGCTTTGGTCGCGCTTCCAGCCCTGCCCTGCTTAACGATCCGGCAATCAAGGCTGACTTCGTAGCTCACATCGATGTCCTGTTCAAGGAAGTCGAATGAAAATTACCTCTGTAACCGTTACCCTCTCGCGCACCGTACGGCCTCGCCAGTATGAAGCCGTCGCTGTGACGCTTACGCATACCGCAGAAGTGGAAGAGGGTGACAAGCCCCTTGAAGTGCGAAAAACCCTCTACGAAATCACGTCTAAAAATCTGGACACCATGCTCAACCTAGAACTTGACCGTCATCTGGGAGAATTACAGGATGCTTAAGGTTCTCTGCTACATTGGCGACAAAGATTCCTTCGAGTACATCGCAGCCTCCGAATCCGGGCGACTCGCGACACGCACCCAGAACCCATTCGCAGCTATCCCAGAAATTGAAGACCTTGAGCGCCGCCTGGTCGCAAAATTGGAGGGAGCCCAAACAAAATTCAAACTGGATGCGACTCCGATCCCGGAAGGTCTGGAAGAAACCATCGAATACGTCCATCAATATAACGAAGGCGTGGCTGTCTACGAGCGCGTGCGCTATATCAAGTCGCTTACTCCCGCGCTGGCCCAGACGCTGGAAGTCGCTCGTACTCAGTGCGACGCGCGTTCGGTGATCTGCACTCAGCAGAATCGGAACACAGTCCTGGACATGAAACTGAAAGTAGTGAAGGTAGAAAAAGATGGCGAGTGATGCACTTGATCTGAAATATCGCCCCCAAACTCTTGATGAATGTTTCGGCCACGCCAAGACGATCACCCGCCTTCGTGGCATGATCAAGACGGGCAAACTGCCAAATGCGCTGGCTTTCTTCGGACCTCCGTCCGCAGGCAAGACCACGTTGGCACGCTGCATCGCTGCTGAAATCAACGGCAAACCGGTCGCACAGCAAGGAAACCTTTTCAAGGAAATCAACGCGGGAACGACGCGAGGCATTGACGATGTTCGCGAACTGGACCGCCTTAGCTCGTTCCGCGCGATCAATGGCAAGCGCTTCATCCTGATTGACGAAGCACAGGCCCTGATGACCTCGCCAGCCGCCGCCAAGGCCCTGTGCAAGCCACTCGAAGAACCCGGCTCCGATACGGTCTGGATTATCTGCTCGATGGAGCCGGAAGCGTTCAACGCGAACACGACCGGCCAGGCGATTCTTAGCCGCTGCACCCCGTTCTTCCTTGAAGCACCCTCACCTGCTGACATGATGAAGCAGGCTCTGCGGATCACGGAAGGCGAAGGGATGCACTATCTGGTGAATGACGACAAGCTTCTTAAACAGGTTGTCCGTGCTGCCGACGGTAGTATGCGCGCTCTCGCCAAACTGATCCAGGGGCTTCAGCAGTATTACGATGGTCTTGAAGAAAAACCTGATGCGCTTTCTGATGAAGACATTTCTGGCCTTCTGACGACCGCAGAAAGTTCGGATGACGTGTACGCGCACGAGTATTTGATGGCGCTTTACCAACGGGATTATCCGAAGGCTCACCGTGCCTGCCTGAATGCAAGCGACGCTTTCCAGTTTGCTCGAAAGGTGAAGAGTCTGAGCACGCATATGTCGAATATCTGTGCGCTCGACGGGGAACCCAGCAATAAGGTCTGGTTTAATGCTTCGAACAAGGCTATTCAGAAGTCGGCCAATGACATTGATGATAAGGTTATCTATGCGGTTCACTCGCACCTGATTCCAGTCTTCGCTCAAGCAATGACGTTCTCACTGCCTGCCACTGACCTTCTGACCGGCCACGCCTGGTCTATCATCCGGTCGATTACCAAATCTCTTTAAGCAGACTGGCACCTTCGGGTGCCATCTTCATTTATGCCAAGCCTACGCGAAATAACACTTCAAGACGTTGGTCCGATCAAGGACATTACCTTCAAAATTCAACCGGGCCTTTCCGTTGTTTATGGTCTGAATCAGGCTGCGGGGAAGAATACCGAAAACGGCAACGCAGTCGGAAAGTCGCTTCTGCTGTCGTCCATCCCGGAAACTATCCGGGGACTTCCGATCATTGGTGAGCGTGGCGACCGCGTACAGGAAGGCGCTCGTGTCGTGGCTTTCACAAGTCATCTGGGAAAGAATGTCGAAGTTCGCCGGTCATCGAATGGCCGTGGCGACAAGCTGGAACTGTTCGAAGACGGCACGTCGCTTGACTTCCGTACGATTGCTGCGTCCAAGGAATATATCGACCAGCATTGGCCGCTGTCCGACGTAGACTACACCACATTCGTTCACCACGACTCGCGTTCTCCGCACCCGCTGGTTATGGGTTCTTCGGCCCAGCGCAAGGAATTCTTCACGGAATTCTTCAATCTCGAAATTCTCGATGCCGAGCGCAAGCTGTACAACTCGTATCTGCGTGAACTGAAGACTGCGCGCGCAGCCTACGATGAAGTCAACACGCAGCTTTCCAGCATTCAGGCGCGCCGCATGTCGGACGAAGATCGCGCTGCCGCCGAGAAGGATCGCGATACCCTTCAGGATCACCTTACTGAACTGGAAGGCAAGGTATCGAGTGCTCAGTACGTTGTCCGCCTGATCAAGTTTGGCGAACGCTTTTCCGCAGAAATCGCGCGCCTGAACAAAGAATTCAAGACCTTCAACTCGGAAGTAATTGCGGATAAGAATGCAGAAATCTGGGATACGATCCGCGCGAAAAAGGCTGAGCGCTCCGAACTGGAAACGGCACTTCGACAGGCCGAATTGACTTTGCGTGACTACGAGAATTACGAGCGCAATATCGCGAATTACACAGAGGCTTTTGAAGACCTTTCTCCCGAAGCACGCGATCTTTTCGACGCGGAAGGATTGGAGAAGGCACTGGAAATTACGGGGACTGCCACCCAGCAAGCCATGAAGCTGAAGGCGCAACTGGATACGCTGAACGAACAACTTGATGCACTTGAGGCAAAACTGGATGCGAAACTTCCTGCTAAAACTGAAGCTCCTGCTGAAGATATCGAAGACCTTAAAGTCCTCGAACGCACGTACCAACACCATCTCCAGCACGCGAAGAAGTTTGGCTCTGGTGTATGCGATTCGTGCGGCCAGACAGTTCAGACAAAAGACCCCGCCGAAGTAAAGGATCGCCTCGCTGCCGTTCGCGAAAAGCTTGAACAGCATGCCGCATACCAAGCCTACACGGACGCGCTCGCTATTCGCCAGGAACAGACGGCCAAGTTCAATGAACTGGACGACAAGGCGGGTCGGATTGGCGAGGAACGCGTCAAACTGGTCAAGATTGGAAAAATCTACAAGGAATTGGCCGCGCTGCCGAGCAAACCGGCTCCGTTCGAAGCGAAACTCCTTAATCCTGGAACTCTACAGAAATTCCGCAACGACATTGCTCAAATCAATACGGAAATCGACGCACAGACCGAGAAAGAATCCTTCCTGAAATCAGTTCTTCCGAATCTCGATTCGATCAACGAATTTATGGCGTTGACGAAGCCGCAGATTGACTTGGCGCGGGAACTGGACTCTTTGAGCGAGACAGTCCGGAGCACCCGCGAGACGTACACCCAGGCGCTATCGAAACTGAGCGTGGAAAATTCTCTCGCCCAGCAAATTCAGGAACTGCGTACGCGTGCGGATGAACTGGCTGATCGGCTAAAAGAAGAGTCGAAAATCAAATTCCTGGTCGAAGCCTATTCGGACAAGAATATCAAAAAACTGGTGGTCGAACAAATCAGCGCTCGACTCATGTCCTTGGTGAACACGTACGCGCAGCAGGTGTTTGAGGAAAGTTACCGGTTCGAATTGATCTGGGACACGGACATTTCGATTCTTGCGCACCGCGCGAATGGAAAGGTATCGGACGTTCGCAAATTGTCTGGCGCGGAATCGACCCTGTTCACGATTATTCTGGTGTGTGCGCTACTGAGTTTCGTCCCGGCCAAGAAGCGTTGCAACTTCATGATCCTTGACGAACCGACAAGCCACATGTCAGCGCACAACAAACAGATTCTGCACAACGCCCTGAAGCTCCTGAATAGCCTGATTCCTTCAATCATCATCGTGACTCCCAAGATGGAAGAGCGTTATTACGGTGCGACGGAATATACGGTGGTGAAGGGAATGGACGGAGTTTCTCGGCTTGAAGAAGGCCACCCCGACGAAGTTAGAGGAAATGCATGATAAAGGCTTACGGTATCTCAGATGCGTCTCCACATGAGGTATCCGCTATCCTGGACGGACATGGAATACCCCATGTCATAATTGGTGGCAAACCAGTCCGTCCTTTCGAAATTAAGACTGGTGTATTGAATTCAGATACGACGGTTTATGTAATTTCGGGGATTCGGAATATCCACAGAATTACGCCTCCAACCAAGGATGCAATTTATTTTGTTTGCTGCTCCAAAACTACCCTGGAAGAGAGCAATTTGAGTGTTGCCCTCTCCCCCTATTCGCGGTCGATGCCCCTCTCCGACGCCATTGGCATTGCGCTCATCGCGAAAATTGAACCAGACTGGAAACTGGAAATCAAACAACCCGCCCTGATAGATTTTGTGAGGATTGCAGTCAAGCCAATGTTTGTCAATCAGCTTCAGAAGCTAGTCCAGAGCATCACACCCTACGCGAAAAGCAAGGAAGCCCGCTCCCTATGCGTCAGCTACCTGTGCGGTGAAACAAGCCGCGAAGAAATGTTGATTCATCTGACAGGATCGCTAAAATTCTCAGCCATTGCTGAATTGATGCGAACGGAAAAGGCAAGTCAGCTTCGCGCTGCCATCTGCGAATACAAATCCAACACAAAACCCCTCGAACGCATTTGCGAGCAATATGGATTTGAGACGTTCGAGATTTTGTATCCAGTTAATTCCAATTCGGCTGGCGATGCCGAGGAAGAGGATTAAAGACAGCGCCTCCCGCACTGGGAGGCAATTTTATTAATGCAGTAGAATTATCTGGAGTTTTCCATGTCCGATCAATATGTTCGCCTTTACCTTTCGCCAAGTAACGGCATACAGCAGGTTATTGACGTAGACGTAGATCATCTCATTCTTTCAAATGGTGTGTTTACAAGTCCGCAAACCGCCAAATCAATCACGATTTCCAGAACGACGTACGCTGCCTCTTACACCACATTCGGTGCAGCGCCCGTCACAGAAGCTTTGACCGTAGCAGCGCAAGACGAAGTAAGTATCTGCTGGCGCGAGCCTGTCGGTACGGACGACTACCCTAATGAGAATGTCATTACGGCGGCTGATCCCTCTGGTGGCGAATGTGTCTGCGGTACAACGTGTGCTGGAACCAATCTGTCTTATGTTGTAGTACAGAATGTGACTAGCACGACTGGATATTAAAGGAGCCTCTATGGCAACACTATATGACATCCCCTACCAGAATGGAGACAACGGTAGTGTTGTCAACTTGACTGGTGGCACGGCAGGTTCGGGCAAGATTCCGAAGGGAAGCGCAACCAGCAAAGTTCAGCTTGGTCAGCCTTTCCCAGATGGATTCACGGTCGATCAGACCGTTCTCCCGATCATCACGGCTGCGGGCGTTGTAATGGGATTTTTCCCGATTACTTCAACGACTTTCGATGGCACAGAGACGACGTTCGCCCTGGCGAGCGGAACGGTTCCAATCACGACAGTAACGCTTCCCGAAAAGAACACGACAGGTCTTCTGGAAGATTACCGTAACGAACTGTACATGGCAGCTTACTGGCCGGACCCTTCGACCGACGCGAACATGATCAAGACGGGCCATCCCGTGCTGTTCCGTAATTTCGCACCGTGGCGCGGATATCCTGAATTTGTTGACGGCCAGAAGCCCAAGACTCTCGGATACTATTCATGGTGGTCGATGCCTGCTACGTTGTGGCGTCATCACTTCAGCCAAGGGACTTACCTGAACATGCTGACGAACGATCTGGACTTCCCGATCCCGACGCCGCCTTCGACCAATCCGCCGACTCCGGTTACGCCGGTTGCGCTGCGCTGGTCGTGCACGGCCAACGCCGAAACGATGCTTCTCGACTGCGCGTACTTTGACTTTAACTGGGTCAAGGAATTCCAGTTGGTGTATCAGCCTGATCCGGATCAAATCGGTAACGGCACTCTGCCAATGAGTATTTCGGTTGTCTCAAACCCTGCTGGCGGCTTCTTCAAGGCTTCCGTGGTTCAGGGTCTGGGCCAAACGATCATCCCTGGCGGCGGCGTAGTGTATGACACTATCCGTATCCTGAAGCTCGAAGACCCAACTGCCGGAAGTTATACGTTTAATTTCTCGGTCAGCGCTTCGATCAACGGCCAGACAGTTTCGGTCCCGGCTGTTTTGACGCTCGCGGTTGTGTAAAAACCTGGGTTCGGTAAGTAAATAGCCTGACGAAAACTCACCGAACCCAGACCATGAAAATCGCAAATCTTGACACTGCGCTACTCAACGACGCATTCCGGGTAGCCCTGCTCCTAGCGCCCCCTTCTGGCGGAACTCTCACGTTCGCCGCAGAGAACGGGGCGCTAACCATTCATAGCAGCAGCGACTACAATCGCTGCGCTATCCATCTTCCCGCCGTACTCGAAGGGTCTGCCCTTTTCGCGCTTCCCGTCGAAGCTCTGAAGGATGCAGTAAAAGCCACCAAAACGGTGTCGCTAGAAATCCCTGAAGGCACCTCCGCGTTGCAAGTCAAAAGCGCCGGAACCGCCAAGTACCGCGCGCGCCTGGCAGTTATGGACGCCCTTATTCCAGACCCTGTTGAATTCTCCGGTGAAGAAGTTTCGTTCACCAAGGAACAGCTTCAGTGGCTTAAGGACGCTCTCGCCGTAGTATCTCTCAAACCCCAAACCCTGCTTTCCCCGTACACGCCTGCAATTATCCGCCTAACCAAAAATGGCGGCTTTGTCGCATGCGCGCACTTCGGCCACATGTCGTTCACGTCCAGCGATACCGTCAGCGGCGATCTGGACGTGACGCTTCCGTACGACACCATTCGTTCAGTTCTCGATGCCTTCGAAGGCGACGAATGTACCGTCAGCTTCAGCAGTTCCGCCCTGCGCGTGAAGAATGCTGTTTTTGACGTGATTCTGGCGCTCCCTGATCTGCGCGACGCCGCGACCATTGACCAGGCGCTGGAAATTGCCGAAATGGCAAAGGATACTTCCGGAGAGGCTGTCGTTCTGGACTACAAGGAAGTGAAAGACTTCATGGCTCGTTGCAAGTCGATTCGTGAAAAATCGAAACTCGAACTTGCATTCGAAGCAACCAAGGAAGCAACCCGTATTCGCGCCGAGACGACATTGGGGGATGCGGAAATGGAACTCGCAGCCAGCGTGAAGAAACTGGTTCAGTTCAGGATCGATGCTGAAACGTTCGAAGAGTTGCTGGCGAAAAGCGACAAGAAGGAAATTGCACTTGCTGCCGACGAAGACGCAGGCTTTGTGGTGATGAGCAATGGTCCGACGTACATGGTTATTTCCATGAATACAGAATCCTACGAGGACGATTAATGATTCTAGATAAACGACTCCACCCAGGTGCGTTTATCGAAGTTGGCAAAGGGTTCGTTCTCACACGCAGTCTGATCCGCGAAAACACTCCGCTTTCGATTGGCGACGAAATCAGCAATGAACTCTCTCTGCTGCGGGTGTTCTGGCTATGCGTAGGAACTGAACCCGTTGGCTACTACTTCGAAGCTCCAAAACCCTGTTCGGTGCGCAATGCAGGAAACTATCTTCTGTCATATATCGAGTCCCGCCGAGGTCGCGCGTCTACCAGCGAAACCATCGTGAAGGTGAAGGCTGCGGACGGGACCGGTGAACTCGTTGTATTCAATTTCGGCGGCTGCGGCGCACTCGCTTGCGCGCAACCACGCGACTCCGAAACACAGACAATCTTTGAGGAACAGTAACATGGCAACATACGAAGACCTTCTTCAGGCAATTCGCGAAGACGCCGAATATATCAAACTGAAAAAGGTTTCTCGCGAAGAGCGCGAGAAGATGAAGGTTACAGAAAACTGGGACGAAGCAATGACTTCTCTCGCTGGACGACCATCTCGCAACATCCACGCGAAAAAGCAGTTTTCCCCCAAGGCCGTGATGGAAGCAATGTCCTACGACATGTCCGCACGCTCGCGCATGACCGAAATGCGAACGCGCGCCAAGCTACATTCGGACATTCTGGAAAATGCATGCGACGCGATGGGCCACCATATCCGCACTGCGTACGGTGAAGAACTGAAGAAGCATTGCACGACCGTAGACGCCCGCAAATCATTTATCGCGAAGCTTAATCAGCCCATGCTGGAACTTCTGTCAGAAATTGATTCGCTGATCGACATGCTAGATCAGGTCATTACAGATATCGACAAGACATCGTTCCATCTATCAAAAATGGCTGAACTGATCATGTTCATTGACTCAAGCAAGGGATCACGCAATGTCTAGTCAACTGGCACAACTCATGGCGCACCAGATTGCGCAGCATGACTCCAACCCCATCCACGATGACGAAGTAGTTATTCCCATCATCGTGGAAGACATGGAAGTCGGCAAACAAATTGTTCGCGACGTAGCACAACTTCTCCGTAATGACGAAATGCCTGCATGGATTTCTAAAACCGGCCAGGAAATGATTTATGGCAAGCTGCGTGTGTTTGTAGATAACAATCCGATTGATGATCCGCTCAGTCTGATTAACTTTACATGCCTTATGGCCGTACTCCCACCTGTTCATCGCATGTCTGCGTACAAACGATCAGTGCTTGAGGAAGTCATTAACAGCACTTTGATGAATGCGCGCGTGATCGGCTACCAAGGATTTGTTCACGTCATCGATAGCACCAAAGAATTCGATAACGGCGAACGTTATCTGTAAGGAAATAAAATGAAACCCGTAATTCTTGGCGGTCCCGCACTCTCGCTCGACCCCTCTATCCAGACGCGCCATTACACCCTCATCGACTCTGACGACTCCACACAAATTGTAAGTCTCGCAATCGATGTTGAAGCGAAAACGCGAACGCTATATCTCCATAAATCTGACTACTCGGAAGCTTCGACTTCAGCAGTCTGTAAATTCCTGAAAGCTGTGTTTCCGACCTATGGTTCGATTCCATTTACAGCGGACGATGGTAATGCTGTCGCGTTGGCATACATGCTGAGCAATAACGTTGCGAGCAACGATCCCTCCATTGTGTCTGCGTGGACTTCGTTCAATTTCGAAATCGAAATGCGCAGCCAGAACAAGGATGGATCAGTTAGCAAGATTCGATTCCTTGGCGCGAATATGAAGGGCATCAAAGATATTTCAACGGCTACCAGCATTACGCTCACGGTCACCGCTAAAAAGTGAGGGAGCAATGGAAGAAAAGCCTATTACCATATGGGCGCGAGAGGCACTTTACGCACGCAGTGATAGGCTTCCAGATGGATTGATCGATCAGATTCTGGACAAGTATCACTACCGCTTCTACGAAGAGAAATCCTGTCAAACCTGCGAGTTTCTATTCGAGCGCCCCGGCCCTACATGCGAAGACTGCGGTGCCAACAAGGGTGCCGCGATCCTATCCAGAGAAATCAAGGTTGACGGCATCAAATACCTGAAGATGCCTATCGGGGACGCGGATACTGCTCTGGACCTGTTCGATGACTTCAAGATCAAGTACAAGCTCAAATCGGACCATCCTCGCGCACCGATGAAACGTAAGATCACCTTCATAGGTGAACTGTACGACTATCAGCGCAACGTCGTTGATACGATGCACTCTGAACGTCGTGGAGTGGTGAAGGCACCACCGCGAAGCGGCAAAACGGTGTGCGGAAGCGCGTTTATTTGCGAAGTCGGAGAGAAAGCAATTATCTTGGCTTCGCAGCGCGAATGGCTTGACGGATTTATGGAAACATTCATTGGCTCAGAGACGCAGGAGCCTATGACAGATTGCCTGCCAAGCCAAATTGGCTTCTGCAAGAAGCCCTCTGACTTCGACAAGTATGATGTCTGCCTTGTGACTCCGCAGACATTCCTGCGCCATCCTGAATGGCTTGATGAAGTGTGCGAGAAGGCTTCAGTGGTCATCGTTGACGAAGTGCGTCTCAGTGCTGCACCAAAGTTTGCGAAGGTCGTAGCAGCCCTGAATGCGCGCCACTACATCGGCCTAGACGGCACACCTTCACGTTCGAAGGATGGTCGTTATGTTCTAGTCGAAAACCTAATCGGCCCGATCATTGCACGACCGTCTGTTCCGATCCTTTCTCCAAAAATCAAGTTGATCCGCACGAAATTCAAGCGGAGCTACAAGATGGGTGTTCCGTGGAACAAGATTGTCGATGACCTTGAGTTTGATGAAGAGCGACTGAAGTTGATTGCGAAGTGGGCAATCATGGACGCGAACCATAACCATATGGTTCTGATCCCGATGGCGCGCGTTGAGGCAATCAAGAAACTGGTGAACGAAATCAATCACCAGGCGGGCGAGATTATCGCGAAGCCGTTCACGGGTGATCTGCCGAAGAAGGTCCGCTATAACACTTTGCAGGAAGCGCGCAAGTACGAAGTCAAGATTCTTGTCGGAACTACAAAGTTACTATCAGTTGGGACGAATATTCCACGCGCTTCGTGCCTCTATGACGTAGCACTCTCTTCGAATGTGGAGAACTGCGAGCAACGTAATCGACGGACGCTGACGAAGTATGAAGGAAAGCCCGACCCTATTTTACGTATTTTCATGGACGACATGTCTGTACGAAAGCGGTGCCTAGCGATGGAGTATTGGAAAATTATCAAACCGCTGATCAAGCCTATCATCTCTGAAGAGGACGAAGCTATCTTGAAGCAATACCTTGCCGACAAGAAAACTGCATCAATGGATGAAGACGGCGTGATCTGGTAATGGATCGTGGTGGAGTAAATAGAAACTCAGAATAAAGCCCAGGGGCTAGATATGAGCGAAAATAACTCCACCGCGCTACCGAAGCAAATCAAGGTAACGCAGTCTCGCGCGATCAAAGAAATCGTGCCTGGCGATGTATGGCGTCAGAAATTCTTCCCATACAAACCAACCGGCTTCACAGCCAAATCCCAAGAGCTAGAGCGCGGCGAAGACGACATTCCGCCGATGATCGACGCCAAAGTTCAGAAAGAAGGTTTAGCTGCTTTCCTTAACAATCCAACGCTCCCGATGACTTACATCGTGACCGGCGAAGAAGGCATGGCCGAATACTTCGCGGCGTTCCTTATTCAGGCGCATTTAGAGCGCATAGGGCCGGCTGCGAACGTTGAGTGGGACCGCATGTACAACACGTACACAAACCGCCTGTTCAAGACCTATGGCGAGCGTCCAAATCCAGATACAGACCCGACGATGATTGTCCTGAGCGATCTTTCCCCGCTGTCCAGCGATACTGCTTTGGGAAAGACCCGCGATATCCTCGCCCGGTTTTCGGACGTTCCGCGAGTCGTCATCGCCGCCAAAGAAGACCCCATTTCGTTCGCAGCAACACGTCTTTACGCAAAGAGCATCAACGCTATTGCGTACTTCCAGAATCCATTGATCAAAAGCATTGAGGTTTTCTAATGGGAATCAAATATTCCTCGAAAGAGAACGAAATCCTGACCGTACGCTCGATGTGTACGCAGGATGCAAAGATTCTAGGCGCGCTCGTATCGCGCCTCGATAAAGAACACTTCGCACATGAAGCTTCGCGCGAGGCATTCGAATACATTGGCGAATACATGGCGTCACACGGGAAGCCGCCTAGCATCAAAACGCTTCTCGCTGACCCCGATCTTCACGCGGACACGAGAGCGGATATTGCAGAAGTAGACGATCAAATCGAGCACATTCAGGAAGCCGATGATCTGGTCAAGATTCTGCACAAGTACAAGCAGCGCCGTGCAATTCGCGGCATTCAACGGAGCCTTGAAGAAGAAACCGATGGTGACACGCTTGATGCCGAGTTGGTGCTGAATGATATCGCACAGGCAGTTGGCAAAGCGATGCATGTCAAGAGCAACGCAGACTGCTTCACGCACTACGGTAAGAGTGCGAACAACAAGAAGCTCACACAAGCTGTTCTGCACGAAGATAACTCCGCTCAAATACTCCGCACGGGTATCGCACCGTTCGATGAACAGGCAGGTGGTTTC
>FTLB01003589.1_pt1 | contig 55384 bp, 52 predicted proteins | sample 1658291 | NCBI WGS metagenome assembly FTLB01 (sample SAMEA3914812, study PRJEB12502) | metagenome | biome: forest; material: soil | place: Canada | collected 2011-07-07 | depth 0.1 m
ATGCCTGATGACCATAGCGAGTCGGTCCCACCCCTTCCCATCCCGAACAGGACCGTGAAACGACTCTGCGCCAATGATAGTGCTGCAACCAGTGTGAAAGTAGGTTATCGTCAGGCTGTTTTACTAAAAAACCCCCGCTAGATTCTAGTGGGGGTTTTTGCTTTTTACCCGCTCATCTTTAATCATTTCCTGCTACGCTACACTTTTTAACTAGTTCATTCCTTGATGATTCCCTGGCTTGACGCAGATACCCCATTCCCGCCAGTTGCCAGTGCGCTCACAGAACGAGATGGCGCAGCCGGCTTACTGGCTGCCGGTGCCGACCTTACTCCACAACGTTTGCTGGACGCGTATCGCCATGGGATTTTCCCCTGGTTTTCTGAAGGGCAGCCAATACTCTGGTGGTCAACAGATCCGCGTATGGTGTTATTTATTGAACACTTTAAAATATCCAAAAGTTTAAATAAAACATTGCGAAAATATCGACATGATCCGCAAGTCGAATTTAAATTTGATAGCGCTTTCGAGTCAGTGATGCGTGCTTGTGCCGAGCCCCGATTTGATGCCGATGGAAATCAGAACGGCACCTGGATATCTGAACAAATGATTAACGCCTACACGGAACTGCATCGCATGGGGTATGCGCATTCCTCAGAGATGTGGGTGAATAAGGAATTGGTTGGCGGCGCATATGGTGTTTGCATAGGTCGTATGTTTTATGGTGAATCTATGTTTTCGCGGATCGACGATGGATCAAAAATGGCATTGGCTTATTTGGTACACTTTTTAAAATCGAAGCAGGTGCCAATGATAGACTGTCAGCAGGAGACCAGTCATTTGGCTACGCTGGGCGCGTCGCCCATATCACGCAAAGAATTTATTGCCAGGATTTCGGAGGCAACCAGTCAACCTGAAATTCCGGATTGGAACGAAGTCGGAGCAGGAGTTTAAGATGGCACAATTAAATGACCTACCGTTAAATGTAATCCAGTTTTACGCAACTGCGCCGTATTCCTGCAGTTATTTAGATAATCGTTCTGCACGCTCTCAAGTCGCTACGCCGCCTCAATTCATCAATGCGGATGTTTATTCTCAACTGGTTAAGACAGGGTTTCGACGCAGCGGTGAGTTTACCTATCGCCCCTATTGCGATGACTGTCAGGCATGCATACCGGTGCGCGTTAAAGTAAGTGAGTTTGTGCCTAATCGCAGTCAGCGTCGCGCCTTCGCGCAGCACAGCGATTTAATTATTACCTCCTGCGATTTAAGTTTTGTTCCCGAACATTACGAGTTATATCAACGCTATCAGCAATCTCGTCATGCAGGTGGTGGCATGGATCAGGATAGCCGCGAACAGTACATTCAATTTTTATTGCAAAGTCGGGTCGAAACACGACTGATTGAATTCAGAGATGCAAACAATGTCTTAAAAATGGTCAGCCTGATCGATATCCTGAATGACGGCTTTTCATCCGTTTACACATTTTATGAGCCGGAAAAGACGGCGTCATACGGCACGTTCAATGTGCTTTGGCAGATAGCAGAGGCATGCAAAGCAGGATTGCCGTATCTGTACCTCGGCTACTGGATCCGGGAAAGCAGAAAAATGTCTTACAAGTCGAACTTCCATCCGTTTGAGGCCTATATAAATAATGAATGGATCGCAGAGAATTACATCACTCTGTTATAAACCGGCTTTATACTTCTCACTTAACCAATCAAATTTAAAAAGCCTGGCGACGACTGGGATAACACATGCCTACTAAACTCCTATACTCCTTTGTTCGCCCATTTTTATTTTCATTAGATGCAGAAAATGCCCACAATTTAACCATGCCACTGTTGAAGCGCGGCGTGGCTATGGGCATGGGGATTTTACTCCCCAAAAAACCTCGACCTGATCCGCGTCAGGTGATGGGAATTACCTTTCCCAATCCTGTTGGATTGGCCGCTGGCCTAGATAAGGATGGAAAGTATATCGATGCGCTTGCCGCGCTCGGATTCGGATCGATTGAAATCGGCACGGTGACACCACGTGCCCAAGGCGGCAATCCAAAGCCGCGTATGTTTCGACTGCCACAGGCCAATGCCATTATTAATCGCATGGGATTTAATAATGGCGGCGTCGATGCGTTCATTTCAAATGTACAGCACTCACAGTTTTATCAAGACAGATTAGGTGTGTTAGGGCTAAATATTGGAAAAAACGCCGATACGCCTATCGAAAAAGCGGCAGATGATTATTTGCATTGCCTGGAAAAGGTCTATCCGTACGCAAGTTATGTGACAGTGAATATTTCATCACCCAATACCAAAAATTTACGTCAGTTGCAGGGAGCGAATGAATTGGATGAGTTACTGTCCAAACTCAAAAATTCTCAACAGCGTCTGGCCGATCAACATAAACGCTATGTTCCGTTAGCGTTAAAAATCGCCCCTGATATCGACGCCGAGCAAATTAAATTAATAGCCGATAATTTATTGCGCCATCAAATAGACGCTGTGATTGCAACCAATACCACCCTGAGCAGGGACGCGGTAACCGGTTTGAATTTTTCCAATGAAGCTGGCGGCCTATCGGGCGCACCTGTGTTCGAATTGTCGAATACGGTAATACGTGGATTGAAAGCGGAATTGGGTGATGCGATTCCCATTATTGGGGTGGGTGGAATATTATCCGGCGCCGATGCACAAACTAAAATCGCAGCAGGCGCATCGCTTGTGCAGATTTATTCCGGATTAATCTATCAGGGACCTGCATTAATTCACGAATGCGCAGCAGCGTTAAAGAGCTGAAGCTAGGAGTGCTTAGGTATTTTTTTTGTTGGGCGCGAAGCCGGACTAAACTCTTCAATCATATCGCGGAATTCTGCGACGTCTTCAAAGCTTTTATACACCGAGGCAAAACGGATATAAGCGATTTTATCGAGCCGCTTTAATTCGTGCATAACCAGTTCGCCGATCTGTACCGATTGTATCTCGCGCTCGCCACTGGCCAGCAATCGCTCTTCGATGTGCTCAATCGCGCTATCTATAGCTGGGGCCGAAACTGGACGTTTGCGCAAGGCCAGCATCAGGCTTGATCGCAATTTCGCGGAATCATAATCACATCGACTGCCATTTTTCTTGACGATGTAAGGCATAGCCAGCTCGATGCGTTCATACGTTGTGAAACGTTTTTCGCAATGGTTGCAACGTCGCCGACGCCGAATCGCATCGCCTTCTTCGGAGACGCGCGTATCCAGAACCTGGGTGTCATCATTATGGCAAAAAGGGCATTTCATAGACTTGCCTGTATTTGTGAGTGTTGAATCGTAATAGATGGATTCAACACTCGTACCAACATTGCAAAAAACCGCTTTGCTTAGACCCGATGTTTAGGCTTGATAAACCGGATAAGCATCGGTTAATTTTTTCACTTCTGCTTTAACACGCTCAATTGTTGCCGCATCGTTAGGATTGTCTAAAACGTCCGCAATCAAATGACCGACTTTTGCAGCATCCGCTTCCTTGAATCCGCGTGTGGTCATGGCTGGACTACCAAGACGTATGCCTGAAGTGACCATCGGTTTTTCAGGATCGTTTGGTATCGAGTTTTTATTGCAGGTCATGTGCGCAGAACCCAAGAGCGCTTCAGCGGCCTTGCCGGTAATATGTTTCGAACGTAAATCGACCAGCATTACGTGCGATTCCGTCCTGCCAGAAATAATACGTAAGCCGCGCTCAATCAATGCAGTCGCCAGGGCATTTGCATTTTTAACGACCTGTTCCTGATACGTTTTAAATTCTGGTGTGAGCGCTTCTTTAAAAGCAACTGCCTTGCCCGCAATCACGTGCATTAACGGGCCGCCCTGCAGTCCAGGGAAGATGGCGGAATTGATGATTTTTTCGTGCTCGGCTTTCATCAAAATAATGCCGCCGCGTGGACCACGTAATGATTTGTGCGTAGTGGAAGTCACGAAATCAGCGTAAGGAACCGGGTTGGGATAGACGCCGGCAGCAATCAGACCCGCGTAGTGCGCCATATCAACCATAAAGTAGGCGCCAACTTCTTTGGCGATTTTTCCAAAGCGTTCAAAATCAATGCGCAAGGAATAGGCCGATGCGCCAGCGATAATGAGTTTTGGTTTGGTTTCACGTGCCAATTTTTCCATGGCTTCGTAGTCGATTTCTTCTTGGGCATTTAAGCCATACGATACGACGTTAAACCATTTGCCAGACATATTTAAAGGCATACCGTGAGTCAAATGTCCGCCTTCTGCCAGCGACATTCCCATAATCGTATCGCCTGGTTTCAGTACGGCGAAAAACACGCCCTGGTTCGCTTGGGAGCCAGAATTAGGCTGTACGTTGGCGGCCTCAGCGCCAAACAGTTTTTTGAGGCGGTCTATCGCCAGTTGCTCAACGACGTCGACGTTCTCGCAGCCACCGTAGTAACGCTTGCCGGGATAGCCTTCTGCATATTTGTTAGTTAACTGCGAGCCTTGTGCCTGCATGACAGCTGGCGAAGTGTAATTTTCAGAAGCGATCAACTCGATATGTTCTTGTTGACGTTTATTTTCATTCTGAATAGCGGCAGAAATTTCTGGGTCGATGAAGTCTAAAGTGTGATTTTTGGTAAACATTATTTTTCCTAGCGATGAAGGATAAATCCGATATCGTTTAATGCTGCTTAGATGATGAAAAGGAATGACAGGCAGCCATCAACGTTCTTACCATATTGGCTACCCAGGCGTACGGCTTTGAACCAAGCTTTTGTACAGCTTTAGTCCAGACAAAATCTCACACTTCCCGATGGAGCCCCATCTTGCGCCGCACCGGTTGAGGTTAGACGTTTTCGCCAGTAATGTGAGACGAAATGGTGGGCAAATTCTACGCGATGACCACTATTTGAGCAAGCGTATGTCTGCTCTGAAGGCAGGTTCATCAAGACGTGGACCGGACAGAAATACTATACTGACGGCTGTGCGCAAAAGGCGTGTCGACAAGTGCTGCCATATTGAAAAGAACATGGCAAAAATAACAAGGAGTGAAAAATGATCGTTTTGATTACGGGTGCGAGTTCAGGTTTTGGTGAAGCGATGACGCGGGTTTTTGTGCGAGGCGGACATCGTGTCATTGCTGCAGCAAGACGGACCGAAAAATTAGCCGCATTGGCCGCGGAATTAGGTGATGCAGTTTTGCCGATCACGTTGGACGTGACGCAAACACAGACGATTCCGGCAACGTTGGAGCAATTGCCCAACGAATGGAAAAACATCGATGTGCTGATCAACAATGCGGGTCTGGCTCTTGGCATAGCACCGGCTCAGCAAGCTTCGCTGGAAGACTGGGACACAATGATCGCGACGAATAATCGCGGCCTGGTTCATATGACCCGTGCGGTATTGCCGGGGATGGTGTCGCGCGGCAGTGGGCTGATTATCAATCTCGGATCGATAGCTGGCAATTATGCCTACCCGGGTGGGAACGTATATGGCGCAAGCAAAGCGTTTGTTGATCATTTCACCTTAAATTTGCGCGCCGATCTGGCGGGCACTGGCGTACGATCCACCAACATCGCACCGGGATTATGTGGCGGCACCGAATTTTCGCAGGTGCGGTACAAGTGGGATGAAAATGCCGCAGCCAAGGTTTATCAGGGCACACAACCGCTCACCGCAGACGATATCGCTGAAACAGCTTACTGGGTCGCGACCCTGCCCAAGCATATCAATATCAACGAGATAGAAATGATGCCCGTTTGTCAGAGCTTTGCCGGTATGGCGATACACAGAGAAAAGACTTGAGAGTATTGTGTAAATGGAATCGGCTGATTTGATTCTGATAACAGGGCAGGGGAAATACGCTAAAATGCGTGACTCTTGCTGACACGAAAAGGCACAAGTGATTCAAGATTCGATTTTTCGCTGGGCGGTGCGGATTTATTATGAAGACACTGACGCCGGCGGCATTGTTTATTACGCCAACTACCTGAAATATTTTGAACGCGCCCGTACCGAATGGTTGCGACACGTTGGCATCAATCAGGTGGAAATGGCACATCAATATCAGGCGATGTTTGTGGTCAAGTCCTCCGCGCTTGACTACCATTTGCCAGCACAGCTGGATGATGAATTGCAGATCACGACCGTAGTCGAAAAACTGGGCCGCGCCTCGCTGGTATTCGTACAGGAAGCATGGCGCAAAGATCAATGTCTGGTCAGCGGGCGTTTTAAGGTCGGATGCGTTGATGCAGAATCTGTTCGTCCTTGCGCCATACCTGCTAGCGTATTACACGTAGTACAACCTCAAGTTCTTCCTTTGTTAAATTGAAATAACCTCTCCTATGATGACAGTTACAGAAGACCTCTCCTTTATCACCTTAATTACCAATGCCTCGGTTATCGTACAAATAGTGATGGCGATGCTGCTTTGCGTTTCTTTGATGAGTTGGAACTATATTTTCAGAAAACGGTTTGCCATCAGAAAAGCACGTGAACAAACTGAAGAGTTTGAGCGCGAATTCTGGTCCGGCGGCAGCCTGAGTGAGCTCTATAAAAGTCTGGACAATCGACGTAAAAACAGCGGTGCATTAGAACGAATTTTTGGCGCAGGGATGAGTGAATTTCATAAAGGTCGCGCCAGCGGACAAAATACAGACAGCGCTGCCGTGCTGGATGGTGCACGTCGTGCGATGCGCGCCGCCTATCAACGGGAGATGGATGCGCTGGATTCGCATTTGGCGTTCCTGGCTTCAGTCGGTTCCGTATCACCATACGTCGGATTGTTTGGGACGGTGTGGGGAATTATGAATGCGTTCCGCGGACTGGCGAATGTGCAGCAGGCTACTCTGGCGGCCGTGGCTCCAGGTATTGCCGAGGCATTGATCGCAACAGCGATTGGATTATTTGCAGCGATCCCGGCGCTGGTAGCCTATAACTCGTGTACCCACGACATCGATCGCCTGGCAATTCGGTTTGAAAGCTTTGTCGAAGAATTCTCAAATATATTGCAACGTCAAGGTCGATAAATGCCCGTCAGTATGCGTAGCGGACGTACCCGCAAATTAAAATTTGAAATCAACGTCGTTCCTTACATCGACGTAATGCTGGTGCTGGTGGTCATTTTGATGGTAGCCGCACCCATGACCAATCCGAGCGTGGTCAACCTGCCCAATGCCGGAGCATCCAAGCAGGCCCCTACCGACTATCTGGAGCTGACAATTAAGGCAGACGGTTCAGCCAGTGTTGGCAAGCATAGTCAGGGCAAGGCAGAGAAAGCAACAAGCCAGGCCGATCTGATGGAGCGCTTGCAGCATCTGCATGAAACCGAACCGGATCTGCCGTTGTTGATTGCGGCGGACAAAGACATTAAATACGACAATGTTATTCAAATGATCGCCGGCGCCAAAAAGCTTGGCATAGCCAGAGTAGGTTTAGCGACGAAATGAAATTGATTTCTTGTGCGGCATTGGTTTTGGCAGGGTTGGTGACCGTGCCAAGTGTTGCGCAGGAAAATGTGTCCGACTCTGATCCGGAAGTCGCCGTCGCAGCTGAGCCAGAGGTCGCATTATTGACGAAATTCGAGTTGCCTGATAATCCGGCCATTGAAAAACGCATTACCGAATTACTAAAAAAATACGTCTCCGTTTTTAACCGGTCAGCCGAAGCGCTGACGTTGGCAGAACTGCGTTTAAAACGATTTTCAGTACGCAAAGAAATTGCCGGCATTGTGGCAACAGAAGGTTATTTTTCGCCCGTAATCAGTTTTGATATACAGGCAGCGAAAGATAAACGTACTGTGAAGATTAAACTTGAGCTGGGGCCTGTCACCAAAGTAGCATCGGCACAAATAAATTTTAGCGGAGACGCGGTGCCAGTCGCGTTGCAGCAGTCTATCCAGAGCCACTGGGGCTTGCCCAAGGATGCTGTTTTTAGGGATGACGACTGGACGCGCGCCAAAAACAATGCGCTAGACAGTTTGACTGACAAGAGTTTTGCGGCAGCTAAAATATCCGCCAGTCAGGCGCTCATTCAGGATCAACTGGCGAATCTGTCTGTCGATATAGATAGTGGTCCGGTATTTCATTTTGGCGACCTGCAGCTCAACGGTCTGCATCGCTATAAGCCGTGGCTGGTCGATCGCTATCATCCGCCTGAAAAAGGGGATATCTACAATCGCGCAAAGCTATTAAAGTTTCAGCGCGACCTGCAAAATTCGCCCTATTTTTCATCCGTTACCGTGAATGTCGATCCCGATCCGGCCTTGGCCGCTGCCGTGCCGGTGGAAGTGCTGATTAGCGAGAGACAGGAATATGACGTGGGACTGGGCGCCGGGTACAGCACCAATACCGGAGCACGCGGCGAAGTGTCGTTCCAGGATCGCGATTTTCTCAATGATGCCTATGACCTGAAAAGCGTGATACGGATCGAGCAGCTACAACAAATCGGTTATGTTGACGTGTATCTGCCACCGCACATGGACGGCTATCTGGATTCAGTCGGTGTATTGGTCAACCGTTCTGACATCTCAGGTTTAGTGACCAGCACCAGTTCCTTTGGCGCCAAACGCGTCGTCACAGAAAACGATATTGAGCGACGTCTCGGCCTGTCTTACACTTATGAAGAAAGCACGGTTTCCGGTGGACCTGAAGTGCTGGCAAAAGCGTTAGTCAGCTCGATAGGCTGGACCAGAAGAAAAGTGGATAGTGCCTTCGCGCCACGTCAGGGATATATCGCCCAGTTGGATATCGGCGCCGCAGCAAAGGCAGTTTTGTCTGATCAGAATTTTATCCGCCTGTACGGAAAAGTTCAGTACTGGACGCCAATCGGTTCGCGCGATGTTCTTATTTTGCGCGCTGAAAGCGGCTATGTGATTGCGCCCAGCAGCGATGGAATTCCTGAAGACTATTTGTTTCGTGCCGGTGGTACCGCCAGCGTACGCGGCTACTCATATCAAAGTCTGGGAGTGAATCAAAATGACGGTGTGGTGGGTGGCCGGGCACTCGCAACCGGGACGGTCGAGTACGTGCATTGGGTGGGTGAGAGTTGGGGGCTGGCTGCATTTGTCGATGAGGGTGACGCGGCCGAAAATTTCAAATTGTTAAGGTTGGAGCAGGGGATAGGCGGCGGTGTGCGTATTAAAACACCGGCTGGACCGATTGCGATTGATGTGGGATACGGTCGTGAGGTGCAGAAATTTCGCCTGGATTTTTCAGTTGGCATTGCGTTTTAAAAATGACAGATACAGATACGCCGTCTGATGAACCACAAAATCAGAGCCCGAAGGCCAAACGGTCAGCCGGGCTGCGATTGATTGCGGGAGTGGCAGGAACGATATTCGCGATCATGTTGGTGGCGGTCGTGACAGGAATCTGGCTAGTGACCAGTCAGTCCGGCGCTGTCGCAAGTTTGTCCCTGCTGGATAAGCTGGTTGGGATTAAATCCCAGGGAGTTTCCGGCAAGCTGATTAGCCAACTGCATGTTCAGCATGTTGAAATGAGTAGTAAGGCGCTGACTTTCAGCGCCGATGACGTGGCGTTGCAGTGGCAGCCAAAAGCGCTGCTGCAAGGCAACCTGCAGTTCGATCATGTGCGCATCAATGATCTCGACGTGGCACTTGGCGCGGGCAATGGCCAACCTGCCACTTTACCTAAAACATTGCAATTACCCGACTTCATCAAGCTGCTGAGTGCGGATCAATTAGAGATACGCCAGTTTCAGTTATCGACGCTGGACGGAAATAATCATCCTGAGCATCCGCAGCAGTTTTCAGCATTAAAAGCTAGCGCCTCGATTAACGCCACAGGTTATACGCTACAGTTTTCCGGGATCACCCCCTGGGGTCGCGCAGCATTGCGCGGTAATCTTGCCAGCACAGCACCTTTTAACATCCAGGCACACATTGATTGGTCGGGTCTGGCTGTTAAACAGGCAGGGGTGACTCTGCCTGCAACCAAGATAAATGGCACGGTGACGGGAAATTTATCCAGACTGGAAGTGCAGGCGCAGATCGACACCGATGCGGCGGATAAAGATACAAATGTGAAGTCGTCAAAACAGACGGGTAGCGCAGGCGGGCAAATTCAGGCAGTGCTGACGCCATTTGCGATTTTGCCGGTTGATACACTGCGTATGGATTTTTCTGCGTTGAACCCGACCAGTTTTTACAAGGATGCGCCTACCGCAAATCTGCAATTAAAAGCAGACATGCAGGTGGCGGGTGACGCAAAATCTCCCGTCTTGCGCGGTCATCTTTGGGTAAAAAACACCCTCCCAAAAACCTGGAACTCAGGTGGAATTCCCGCAGTACAAATCAGTTCCGATGTGACTGTCAGCGGTCAGAAAATCAGTTGGACGTCGACCAACGTCGAGTTGGCAGGCACCGGTCGCGCAACTGGCGCGGGCGAGTTTGTATTTGGCACCGGCACAGCGGCTGCGAATACAGCGGCTGCGCAGGTGATACTTCCACAGCTCTGGGCACAACTGACGGTGAGTAACGTCAATTTATTGCGAATAGACAGTCGATTGAAGAAGACACAGTTGAGCGGAAAAATTCAGGCGCAAAACAAAGATCAGGCATTGAATTTTTCACTGAATTTGCAGGAATCGGATCCGTCGTTACATGCAAAAGTGCGCGCAGAAGCCAGCCTGAACAATCAGCTGATGCTCAAGCTGCAGCAACTGGAATTAACTGCAAGCGATGCCATGTTGACGGCACGAGGTTCCATTGCTTTACGAGACAAACAGGAATTTGCGTTGGAAGGTGAGGCACATAATTTTAATCCTGCGCGGTGGATAGCCGTCCCTGACGGTCATATAGCAACACGCTTTAAATTGGCAGGGCAAGTGCAGCAGGGATGGCAGGTTGGTGTGCAATTGTCCGAACTATCCGGACAATTTGCCGGAATGGATTTACATGGCGAATCAGACTTCAAGGCGCAGCAGGATCATGTGCTGTCGATTGCAAAATTGGATGTGAATTGGGGAAAAAATCATCTGTCCGCTAATGGCGAGTGGCAGCTCGGCAGCCATTCAGATCCGAACCGGCATGAGCAACTCCAGGTAAATTTGGCGATTCCCGACCTTGCAGCATTGAGTCGCCCGTTTGCGAAAATTTTGCCTGTTACCTTGCAAGGTTCGATTTTTGCCGACGGTGTTTTGTCAGGCAACGCGGCGCGACCGGGTGGACGCCTTACAATCAAAGCGAATCAACTGGCGATTCCTGATGTGATTTATCTGGATAATTTGCAGGCAGATATTGCGCTGGCAGACGGCGAGCAGGGCAAAATCGATGGGACTTTGACGCTGGCAGGTTTAACTACCACTGCACCGCAAAAAAAATCCGCAGACGATGGCAATTTAAAAATTGAACACCTGCAGGCCAGCCTGACAGGATTACGTCATGCCCACACTATCCAGCTCACTGCGGTATTGCCTCAGTCGCAGCAAATTACGTTGCAGGCTCAAGGTGATTTGCAGGAGATGAATTCAACCGGCATCAATGGCGTACACTGGGCGGCAAATATATCTGCATTGAATCTGAGCGGACCATTAGATTTTCAATTGCAGTCACCATTCAGTCTTCAGCTTTCCAGCTCAACTGCACAAATGGGCGCGGCGAGTTGGCAGGGGAAGTTGGGACAACTGCATGTGGATCAGATAGCGTGGGCACACGGGCAATTAAAATCCAGCGGCCACTATAAAGACCTCCCGGTGGCAAAAGTCTTAAAGCTGTGGCGTGCCGATTTGCCGATAGGCGGTAAATTATTGCTGGATACGTCGTGGCAGGTCGATATAGGACAGCAGGTAATCGGACAAATTCAAATTCAGCGAACCAGCGGCGACCTGACACTGCAGGATACGGAACGCGGTCAACTGATTGCATTAGGTTTGCAAAATGTGACGGTCAACGCTACGGCAGGTGGCAACGGCTTCGGTGATTCAATTTCACAGTTATTGCACGAACAAATCAAAGTCGTCATGCATATCCAGGGTGACCAACTTGGTTTGGTTGATGTAAACTTGCAGAGTGCGCTAAATAAAACGGAACAGGGGTGGACTTTGCAACGCGACGCACCGATGAATGGCAGCGCAGCGCTGCAAATTAAAAACATCAACTGGATGAGTCCAATGCTTGGATCAGGGGTTAGTCTGCAAGGTCAGCTGGATGCTGTGGCGCAGTTGAGCGGGTCATTCGACAAACCTGAATATCAGGCAAAAATCAGCGGCAAAGAATTGCAGGTCGCATTGACCGAATTGGGAATTTTGCTGCCAAATGGCAGCTTGGATGCGCGTATTGAAGGTAGTCAATTTAATCTAACCTCGTTGAAATTTTCTCAGGCAATCAAAAAGCCACCCAGACACGATAATCTTGACGATATCACATGGTTGAATGAAACCGGATTTGTGGAGTCGACGGGGTCGGTAGATTTGCAAACAGGGAAAGGGGCAATTTCAACGCGTTGGCAGAAATTCCCATTTTTACAAAATCCGGAAAGTTGGATGGTCGCGTCGGGGCAGGCGCAGTTATCCGAATCAGAAAAGACATGGAATATAACCGGGCAGTTGATTGCTGATGCAGCTTATTTTTCCGTACCTAAACAGGCTTCGCCCAAGCTGTCTGGCGATGTTGTCGTATTGAAGAAAAATGATAAGCGTTCAAATGACAAGCCTGATGGTTTGCAAACCAGCCTGGATTTCAGTATAAGTACCGGGAAAAAATTTATATTTGTCGGGCGCGGCATTGATACCCGATTGGATGGCGATATCCGAATACGCAGCAAAAATGGCGGCACACTTTTGGCGACTGGTTTTATCCAGACCGCCGGTGGAAATTACGAAGGCTACGGACAGAAACTGGCCATAGACCGCGGTATCCTGAATTTTCAGGGACCGATTGATAATCCGGGCTTGAACATACGCGCAGTTCGACATGGATTGCCAGTCGAAGCAGGCGTCGAGGTAGTTGGCACCGTCGCCCGGCCAGAGGTACATTTGATTTCGGAACCAGATGTGCCGGATCCGGACAAGCTGTCGTGGATGGTGTTGGGTCGGCCCTCAGATCAAATGGCTGGATCGGAAGCCGCCTTGCTGATGAGTGCGGCAGGTGCCATTTTTGGTGGCGACAGCGGCGGGAGTGTGCCCAGCAATATCGCGCACAGTCTGGGGCTGGAAGATTTATCATTTGGCACCACCAGCACTTTGCCGGAGTCGCAATTGCCGACGCAGACTGTGGCTGGCACCGTTAATAGTACTACGCTGCCCAACGATCAGGTATTCTCGGTCGGTAAGCGCATTGCGCCGAATATTGTTTTTTCAATTGAGCGCAGCTTAACGGATGCAAGTAACGGCTTGAAACTCACCTGGCAACTAACCCGTCGATTCAGTATTATTGGCCGCGCTGGCAGTGATACCGCAATTGATGGACAATACACATTTTCATTTGATTAAGAACACCTGACGCATGAGTGATAGAAATAACACGGCACGACAATCCGGTTCGCATTATCAAATTCCGAAAGAACCCGGCAAAAACACCGCGCTGATATTGGCCGGCGTAATGCATGTATTGTTGTTTCTGTTTTTGTGGGTAGGAATACATTGGCAAAGTAAAACGCCGGTTGGGGTCGATGCGGAGATTTGGGACGTAACAACCCGGGACGCTGCGCCAGTGCCAGTGGCCGTTGCGCCCCCACCTCCGCCACCGGCAGTCGAAACCCCCACACCGCCCAGACCTTCTGCTGAAGAAATTCAGGAAGAGCACGACGCTGAGATCGCTTTGGAACGGGCTAAAGAAAAACAGGCTGCGGCTGAAAAACAGCTGAAAGATCAACAAGAGAAACAGCAAAAAGCGCAGCAGGAAGAACAGAAGCGCCAGGATGAATTAGAAAAAGAGCAAAAAGAGCAAAAAAAACAAGAAGCAGCTAAAATCGCTGAGCAAAAAAAATTGGATGCCAAAGCGGAAAAACAACGTGAAGACAATCTGAAGCGGCTAACCAGTCAGATTGCGGGCAGCGGCGGTACGGGTGATGCGGTGAAATCGACCGGCAATAATCGGCTTGACCCCAGTTATGCTGGTAAAATTGCAGCCAAAATCAGGTCCCACATGGCGTATTTCGGATCAGATAATGGCCCGGACAATCCCACTGTAGAATACACAATCAATTTATTTCCTGACGGTTCTTTGCGAGGCGCACCGCATAAAATCACCTCTTCCGGCGTGCCTGCATTTGATGATGCCGTAGAGCGCGCTATTGCAAATTCAGCACCATATCCCGCAGATAAATCGGGAAATGTCCCGCCCACCATTAGTCCATTGATTTATAGATTGAAAGAATAGACCGCATGAAATTAGCTATCAAAAAATACGCCAGTTGTTTATTTGCTCTCTTTTGTCTGCTGAGTTTTTCAGCGCAAGCACAACTCCGCGTTGAAGTATCGGGCGTCGGCGCCACCCAGATTCCTATCGCAATCGCAGGATTCACTAATGAAGCATTAGCACCGCAAATGGTCAGTCAGATTATCAAAGATGACTTGGTGCGTAGCGGATACTTCAAAATAATTGATTTGCTCGGATCCATATCGGAGACAGATAACGTCGATTTGACCAATATGAAATCACAGGGTGCGGATGCATTGCTGGTTGGCAGTGTGGCGAAATTGGATGACGGTCGATTCGACGTGCGCTATAAACTCTACGACACCAATAAAATGAGCACCCTGTCGGCATTTGCAGTGGCTGGTTCGCCGCAATACACCCGTTTGTCAGCGCATAAAATTGCCGACGATGTGTTTGAAAAATTGACCGGAATTAAAGGTGTATTTTCGACACGTATTGCCTATGTCACGAAAAACGGTTCGAACTATCAGCTAGAAATTGCCGATGCCGATGGCGATGGAGTTCAGGTGGCGATTCGCTCTAAAGAGCCGATCATCTCGCCTTCATGGTCCCCTGACGGAACCAAGGTTGCGTACGTCTCATTTGAATTAAAGAAGCCGGTGGTCTATGCTCAAAATCTGATCACGGGACAGCGCACATTGATAGCAAATTATAAAGGCAATAATTCAGCGCCGGCCTGGTCGCCAGACGGCAGCAGGATTGCACTGGCATTATCCAAAGATGGATTGACGCAGATTTATAGCGTGAACGTTGATGGCAGTGGCTTGCAGCGTTTGACCAATACCAGCGGAATCGACACTGAACCGCAATACTCTGCCGACGGGCAGTCGATTTATTTTACGAGTGACAGAAGTGGCGGGCCGCAGATTTATCGCATGAGCGCATCGGGTGGTGACGCGAAGAGAATGACATTTACAGGGAGTTACAATATTACGCCCAGAATTTCGCCGGACGGACAGACATTGGCGTATATTTCTCGCCGCGATAATAAGTTCCAGCTCTATGTGCTCGACCTGGGAAGCAATCAGGAACTGCGTTTAACCGATACCGCGAACGATGATTCTCCGAGTTTTGCCCCCAACAGTAAATATATAGTATACGCTACCGAAGTTAATCAACGCGGTACTCTGGGAGTTGTATCTGTGGATGGCCGCACTAAACAGCGATTAACCACACAGGCAGGTGATGTACGAAACCCTTCTTGGGGTCCGTTCATGAAATAAAATAAGTAATAAAATGGTTGAACACTTGTTATTAACAAGTTTTTATTTTTTTAATTTTTAGAAGGGAAAAATCATGAGTAGTATTTCAACAAAATTGGCATTGGTGTTAGCTGCGGCAGCATTGATGAGTGCATGCAGCACTCCAAAAGAAGAAGTCAAAGCACCGGTGGCCGAAGTACCAACTCCACCACCAGTTAAACAAGAAGAACCTCGCACAGTTACTCCTGTAGTTGCTCCAGAAGTTGATCCTCTCAATGATCCAAAAGGTTTGTTAGTCAAGCGTAGTGTTTATTTTGATTTCGATAGCTATGCAATCAAATCTGAATTTGATCCATTGTTATCAGCACACGCTAAATATTTATCTTCACACACTGCCCATAAAATCCTCGTTCAAGGTAATACCGATGAACGCGGCGGTCGCGAGTACAACCTGGCTCTGGGTCAAAAGCGCGCATTGGCTGTAACTAACTCATTGTCAGCTTTGGGCGTTGCTGCTGGTCAGATGGAAGCCGTATCGTTAGGCAAAGAAAAACCAAAAGCGACTGGTCATGACGAAGCATCATGGGCAGAAAATCGTCGCGCTGATATCGTTTATTAATAGGTGTAGTTGAATGAAGCGATTCTTTCTTATCCTAATCACTGTGCTGTCAACTAGTGTATTGATTAGCCCGGCGCATGCTGGGCTATTCGATGACGATGAAGCACGTAAGGCAATTTCCGACTTAAACACCAAACTTGATGCACTGAACAGCAAAGTGGATGACCAATTTGCGACCAAGGCAGATAAGACGGTGATACTCGATCAATTAAATCAAATTGATTCGTTACGTCAGGAGATTGCGAAATTGCGTGGACAACTTGAAGTTTTAAGTAATGACGTTAGCGACAATGAACGTCGACAAAAAGATTTCTATGTCGACCTTGATAATCGCTTACGCAAGTTGGAACCGCAAAAAGTGGTCCTGGATGGGAAAGAAGCGCAAGTTGATCAGAACGAGCAAAAAAGTTACGACACAGCGCTTGCTGTCTTTCAATCCGGCGATTATGCCGGTGCGGCAAATGCCTTGAATACTTTTCTTCAGGTTTATTCGCATTCGATTTATGTCCCAAACGCGCAGTATTCTTTGGGTACTGCGTACTACGCATTGAAGGACTACAAAAATGCAGTCGCCACTTATCAGGCACTGGTGAAAGCATCACCTGATAGTCCCAAAACGCCAGATGCGATGTTAAATATCGCTACCTGCTATAGCGAGCAAAAAGATAAAGCGTTAGCAAAAAAATGGCTGGTGAATTTGCGCACACTGTATCCTGATTCTGCTGCAGCAAAAACAGCCAGTGATCGTTTGAGCTCTCTGAGATAGTGCCGGGAATAACGCGCCGAAAAAAATAAAAGTCGGCGCCATCTTGATTGGCGATGTTCATAAAAAGTTATTATTTGCGTTTTCTCTTCGACATAGAGGAAACAAAGCCAGTTTTTGTTTGACACTCGATGTAACGCTACCCTATAATAGCGGTCTTTCGGGGGTCGTTAGCTCAGCTGGTAGAGCAGCGGACTTTTAATCCGTTGGTCGCAGGTTCGAATCCCGCACGGCCTACCACGAATACTTTGATGTACCTAAGATATAAAAAAGGCTTAGTTTTATCTAAGCCTTTTTATTTTTTTGTGCAGATGAAGATGCGGCGAGAATAGTAGAACGCAAAAGAATCGCGAACATAAATCGCGAGAAGAAAATTTATCAAGCAAACATTGGGTCGTTAGCTCAGCTGGTAGAGCAGCGGACTTTTAATCCGTTGGTCGCAGGTTCGAATCCCGCACGGCCTACCAATATTTGAAATGCAGAGGGGCTTAGGTGAAAACCTAAGCCCCTTTTTTTATTCGATCACAGGTTTAAAAAAGCGGGATTTGAGATAATCTGACTGATATTTTAAATGGCAGCGAAAATGAAAAAAAATAAATCAGGGGGGGCTCAGACTGCGCAGCCAGGTGGGCAGCTAGGTGGGCAACTAAGTGGGCAACTAAGTGAGCAATCAAAATCAGCTCATGATGCGCATGAAATCAGGCCAGGGCAATCGATTGAACTGCTTAAAGAGTTGCATATACTGACTCGCGACGGAAAGATGAATCAGGATAGTCGGCGCAAGCTGAAGCAGGTCTATCACCTCTATCAATTTATCGAGCCATTGATGTTGGCTGTTCAGCAGCACCATGAAAACATCACGCTGGTTGATCATGGAGCCGGCAAATCTTATCTCGGTTTTATTTTGTATGACCTGTTCTTTAAAGCCCAGAATAATCATTCCCATATTTATGGCATAGAAACGCGCGACGAGTTGGTGAGTAAATCACAGGAGCTTGCAACACGTCTTGGTTTTTCCGGCATGTCTTTTTTGAATTTGTCGGTCGCGCAGTCCATCACATCGGATGCACTTCCTCCACAGATAGACATTGTGACTGCGCTGCATGCCTGCAATACCGCGACGGACGATGCAATCGACTTTGCCTTGAAAAAAAAGGCGGGCTATATCGTGCTGGTTCCGTGCTGTCAGGCCGAAGTGGCGGCGACGTTAAAGAAAAACAAACACGCGTCGATTAAGCAGAATCCGATGTCGGAATTGTGGCGGCATCCGCTGCATACGCGCGAATTCGGAAGTCAGCTGACGAATGTGTTGCGGTGTTTGCAGTTGGAAGCCCACGGCTATCAGGTGACAGTGACCGAGCTGGTCGGATGGGAGCATTCCATGAAAAACGAACTGATTATCGCTAGCTACAAAGATTTGCCGCGCCAGCATGCCAAAGATAGATTGGCCCAGGTGTTGCAATCTACCGGTCTGGAATCTCTGCAACATCGTTTTTTCTCTTAGAATGACTGTCACTCAACGTAATTCTGCTGTCATGCAGAATTAGTATGATGAAAGGTTGGTGGTGGTATCCACCGCAACGCAACCGCAAATAGAACAAGCTAGTAGTAAGCGCAAATAAGGACGAGAAATGTACGCTGCAGTCGATTTGGGATCAAACAGTTTTCGCATGCATATCGGTCGCTTTGATGGCGATGCCATGCGCATCATCAAAAGCGCGCGCGAGCCGTTGCGTTTAGGCGCGGGATTAGATGCGGACGGCAATCTGACTGCAGCAGCGATCCAAAACGCGATTACCGCTCTTTCGCGCTTTCGTTTGATTCTGAATCAATATTCCCTGGATGCCGTGCGTGTCGTGGCAACCAATACCATGCGTATCGCAAAAAATGCCAACCAGTTTCTACCGGAATTAGAAAGCGCGATTGGCCACCCTATCGAAATTATTTCCGGTGAAGAGGAGGGGCGATTAATTTATATGGGCGTTGCCAAGGTGCTTGCAAATCCCGCAGAAAATCGTCTTGTGGTTGATATCGGCGGCGGTTCCACCGAAGTGATATTGGGGCGCGGCCAGGAAATTCTTAAGGTGGGATCATTCAGCGTAGGTACTGTAAAACAAAGCCTGTCATTTTTTCCTGAAGGAAGAATGACCAAGGAAAGTTTTGAGGCATCGATATTGTCAGCCCGTTCCCATTTTGAAGATGCAGCGCCGCCCTATCAATCCAATAACTGGACCCAGGTGTATGGATCTTCCGGTAGCGTTCGTTCTATTGCTGAAGTATTGGAGCGTAATAAAATTGGCGACGGCAGTTTAAGTTTAAAAAATCTGGAAAGCCTGAAGGACCTGTGTATAGAAGTAGGTCAAATCGGCCAGCTTGAACTGGCCGGCATCAAACCGGAACGCACCGCGATGGTAGTCGGCGGATTGGCAATATTGATAGGCGTCATGCAAGAGTTGAACATTGCGCAGGTGCAAACGATAGAGGCCGGTCTGCGCATGGGCGTCATTTGGGATCTGCATTTACGCGCAACCCAGCACGACAGGCGCGAGCAGGCTGTGCAAAACGTATCAGGACTTTTCCACGTCGATGCCGGTCGCGCAAAGTTTGTCGCTGAATTAGCGCAGATTATGTTTGCGCAGTTAAAACCCAGCTCGGAAAACTATACGACGCAATTGATATGGGCGGCGAATCTGCACGAAGTTGGTTTGGTTGTATCGCAAACCGGCTACCACAAACATGGCGCCTATCTGGTTGAATATGCCGATATGCCGGGATTTACGACTCGCGAACAAAGGAATATGAGTAAATTGATTCTGAGCCAAAAGGGAAATCTGCGTAAAGTGCAAGAGCTGTTGCAGGACGTGGATTTTGCCAAGGCAGTGTTGGCCTTGCGGTTGGCGGTTTTGTTTATGCATACCCGTCTGGAACTGTCTCTGGCGGATGTCAAAGTAAAGATGAAAAGCAAAATTGAACTGGAAATCAAAGGCGAATGGCTGGTGCAGCATCCAACCTTGAGCTACTGGCTGGAGAAGGAACGTGAAGCCTGGTCTGAAATTAATATCGACTTTGGATTGCGGGTGACGCCGTGAGTCTGTCATAAAACGCAGTGTCGCCCGGCTGCAAAATTGGCAGGCTATGCCCGGGAAGTCAGACAGAGTTTTTCCGAATATGCTTACATTTTAATCATTTCATCCCGCCGTTTTGTTATTTCATCGCATTCCGATGGCTACGCCTTTCTGACCTGTTTACAGTGTGTTCATCAACTTAACCCCCAGGAGGGATACAAAATGAACACCTTAAATTTAACTCAAACTCTGGCCGGCATTCAGTCAAAATTAATTTTGGGCGTAGCATTGCTTGCCGCCGCCACTGCAATCAGTTTCGCATTTCAACATCCCGGTCATGCAAAAAATACGGCAATTGCATCGATCGAATCGCCAATTCAGCAAGTAGTGATTGAAGGGAAACGGATGACGGCTGAAGAGAAATTAGCCTACGATCTTGCTCCAGAGGGCATCGCGCGGGTTGAAATTATTGGCAAACGTTTAAGTGCTGAAGACAAATTGGCGATGAATACGGAAGATCAGCTGCCTGCAAAACATAGCTCGACATCGCGCAGAGCTTAATCGATGAAATTAAATTTATTTATCGCTTTCGAAGCATTCGTCAATATCAACCCCCGTCATCCAATGCATGCTTAGTTTTTGATTGTCGTGCTCGCAAAAAATACCTCGACACAGAATTAAGCATGCCATTCCTCATCGGTCATTTTATATTCTTGAAATGACGCAAACAGTCTCTCATCTTGTTATGATTTTATGTTAATGTTGCGCCGGATTGTTCATCCATAAAAGTCAGTGTCAATATTCAGGGAGCAGGCTATGTACAACCCATCCGATTACATTAAAAGCCATATCAGAACAGTGCCGAACTGGCCTCAGGACGGTGTCATGTTTCGCGACATCACGCCATTGCTGCAAAATCCCAAGACGTTTCGGGTATTGATTGATTTGTTTGTACATCGCTATATGGACGCCAATCTGGATTTGATCGCTGGTATGGATGCGCGTGGATTTATTATCGGATCCGTAGTTGCCTATGAGCTCAATTTGGGCTTTGTCCCCATACGCAAGAAGGGCAAACTTCCTTTTACCACCGTATCTGAAGAGTACACGTTGGAGTATGGCAGTGCCACTGTCGAAATGCATACCGATGCCTGTCAAAAAGGCGACAGGGTAGTGTTGATTGATGATCTGATCGCGACGGGGGGCACGATGCTGGCGGGGAAAAAACTGTTGGAGAGAAATGGCGCGCACATCGTTGAAGGTGCAGCTATTGTTGATCTGGTTGAATTGGGTGGTTCGGCAATCCTCAAAAAAGAAGGATTGCCCTTATATACTGTGTGCGATTTTACCGGCCACTGAATTACATCGGTGACCAGTTTAAATGGTTGCCGTGACTGTCGGTAATAGTCATCATCTGGCTAAAGATCTTGGCCTGGATCATATCCGGTAAATGCACAAAATCCAGGTTGTTGACGTAGCGATCGCCTTGCATAAATCCCCATGAAAAAAACTTCAACGCAGCGATAGTTTTATCGTTGTTGGTTGTCACGCGCGGCATGATAATAAACGTCCCCATCGTGACCGGCCAGCTGCTCGCGCCCGGCTTCGCAGTCAACATATCATTAAAATTTCCTTGAGTTTTCCAGGCGCTATGATTTAAAGCGGACTCGAAATTGGCGGGTGTCGGAGTGACGAAATTCCCCTCGGCATTTCTCAGTTGCACGTACGTGAGTTTCTCCTGCACGACGTAGTTGTAGTCGACATAGGAGATCGAATACGCAGACTGCCTGACTGCAGCCGCAATGCCACTGCTACCTTTGATTTGCTGAATTTCAGCCGGCCACTTAATCAGAAAATTTGTTCCGTATGTGTTTTTCCATACCGGACTGACACGACTTAAATAGTCACTGAAATTAAATGTACTGCCAGAGCCATCGATACGTGCAAAAACTAGGATAGCGACTTTTGGTAAGCCGAGATTGGGATTTAATGCAGTGATCGCCGGGTCGTTCCATTTTGTGATCTGGTGGGAAAAAATACCCGCCAAAATCGCACCGTCCAATTTAAGCTCACCGGAACGGATGCCAGGCAAATTGACGACAGGGACGATGCCGGAGATGGCGCTTGGAAATTGGATCATCTGATTTTTCAGCAACTCTTCGTTACTTAATGCCACATCGCTTGCACCGAAATCAATTACCCTCTCTTTAATTTTTTTGATGCCACCAGAAGAGCCGATCGCGTCATAGTCAACATTTGTCCCGGTTTTCTGGGTGTAAGCTGTAGCCCACATGTGGTACAAAGGCTGGGCCGCGGAAGAACCTGCACCGCTGATCGTTTCAGCATGAGCGGTTAGGGATGAGACTAAAAGAAGCAATCCAATAATACGTAGTTTTAAGCTGGGCATGGTACAAAATGGAGTTAATGAAAATAGATGATTCGCGTAAGCGCTGCGAACCGAATTTTAATCAAATTAAATGACGTCGTGATGATGAGGATAAAAAATAAGCTGATTTAAGGCGGTTTTTATGTGGCTATTCTTGCCTTTTATGAATTTAAGATGAGCGTTGTGGCAATCCATTGTTAAAATGCCCTATCTATCTTGTATTTAATTTGGATACTGACAGCTCCTCTCTTACAAGCAGTAAATTTGAGAAATTGAATGATAAATTTTATTCTGACGTTAACCCGATTACAAAAACAATGCATCGCAGTGTGCGCTGACCTGCTGTTTTTGCCATTAATGTTTGTCATGGCGCTGTGGATGCGATTCGACGTCATCGATTACGCATTAATCAGCCGATTCTGGGTATTGATTATTGCTGCGCCTATCGTCGCCATTCCCATTTTTATCCGCCTGGGCCTCTACCGCGCCGTGATTCGATTTGTCGATCAAAAAATCGTATTCGTGGTTGTGTACGGCGTTGCGTTAACCGTGTTTGCTCTATTGGCGATCGCAGTTTATTTTCAGGTCGGTATATTGTCGCGTGCCGTATTTGGGATGTTTGGGATCAGTGCTGTGATGTATATGTTGGCAAGTCGCTTTGTGGTGCGCGCGTATTTACTTCAGCTCGACAGTAACCATGACGCAATTCGCGTTGCAATTTATGGAGCTGGCCATACAGGCGTGCAGGTCGCCACGGCTTTTCGCGCAAGTCATGACTATACGCCGATGTTCATGATCGATGACAATCAGGAGCTGCAAGGTGCCACTATCGCGGGGTTGCAAGTTTATTCATCGAAGGATTTGCCAGAATTGATCGTTAAAAATCAGATTCAGGAAATTCATCTGGTCATGCCATCTATTCCGAAAAAGACGCAAAAGGTCATCTTGAATCGCCTGGAAAAATTGCGTGTCAAAGTCCGGGTTACGCCGCCAATTCGTGATCTGTTAAACGGAGAATTGACCGTCAAGGATTTGCGTGAAATAGAAATTGAAGATTTACTGGGGCGGGATCTGGTAGTGCCGAATCCGGTTTTAATGGCAGCCTGTATTGCCAATAAATCCGTCATGGTAACCGGTGCCGGAGGCTCGATCGGATCAGAACTGTGCCGACAGATCTTATTGCAAAAACCGGCGATACTGATTTTGCTGGAAAGATCTGAGTTTGCGCTGTACACCATAGAAAAAGAATTATCCGAATTTAAAAACACTCATGCGCTGCCGACTCAGATCGTACCGTTTCTGGCGTCCGTATTGGACTCGGACAAATGCCAAAAAATCTTAACCACATTTCATGTACAAACGGTGTACCACGCCGCCGCCTACAAACACGTACCACTGGTTGAGCAAAATCCGATAGAAGGTATCAACAATAATGTGTTTGGCACGTTAAGTATCGCGCAGGCTGCAATGCGCAGCGGTGTGACGAATTTTGTTTTGATTTCGACGGATAAGGCGGTGCGTCCAACCAACGTAATGGGTTCAACCAAACGTCTGGCTGAATTGATTTTGCAAGGGCTGTCCGTTCAACAATCCACTACGCGTTTTTGCATGGTTCGATTTGGCAATGTGCTCGGCTCGTCCGGTTCAGTCGTACCATTGTTTCGTCAACAGATTTTGGCCGGCGGTCCGATTACACTCACGCACCCTGATATAACGCGCTATTTTATGACTATCCCTGAGGCGGCCCAGCTGGTGCTGCAGGCAGGTGCCATGGGCGCGGGCGGCGATGTTTTTGTCCTGGATATGGGAGAGCCCGTCAAGATTTTAGATTTGGCTGAACGTATGGTGCACTTAAGTGGCCTGTCGCTAAAATCGGAAAGTGATGACAGCAAAGCGATTGAAATTCAGCTGGTCGGATTAAGGCCTGGCGAGAAATTATTTGAGGAGTTATTAATCGGCGAAAATGTCGATGGCACCGAACATCCTCTTATTATGCGTGCCGAAGAAAGCATGATAGCCTGGCCGATATTGCACGCCAAGCTGGAAAAATTAGAAGTCGCATGCAAGAATTTTTCCTATGAAGAAGTGAGAAAACTGCTGCTGGAAATGGTGAGGGAATATCAGCCACAATGCGGCATTGAAGATATCATTTGGTGCGAGGAACGCAAGAAGCCATTTCATCAGAATGATATTTATTTGGGTGACCATAAGTTGCATTAATTTTTCAATTAATCAAACGGAGGCGTGAAATGAACAATATAGTTATCGGCAAACAAGTAACTCGGCAAGTAATTCGGACCTGGCTTGCCTGTGTTTTTTCGGCAGCGGCGGCATTTTCCTACTCCGCTGCATACGCTGCTGACGTAGCGATGAATGAAATCGATGCGGCTGGCAAGACAACCGCAATTGGCACCGTAACGCTGAGCGAAACACCCTATGGCGTGCTTTTCACGCCGAATTTGCATGGACTCCCAACTGGCATGCATGGCTTTCATTTGCATGAAAAACCCGATTGCGCCAATACCACTGCCGGCGGCGTAGTCACCGTCGCCGGGGCGGCAGGAGGGCACTGGGATCCTCTGCATACCGGCAAGCATGAAGGCCCGTACGGAGAAGGACATTTAGGCGATCTGCCCGGTTTATATGTAGCTGCAGATGGTACTGCAACTATGCCCGTCCTAGCGCCGCGTATTAAAGATTTGAGTCAGGTACATGGGTTGGCGTTGATGATCCATGCAGGCGGCGACAATCATAGCGATCATCCTGCGAAGCTGGGAGGCGGCGGTGCACGGATTGCGTGTGGGGTTGTGAACTGACAGCAGTTTGAATCAGTTTCGGTGAATGATGATGCGTCGGTTTATTTCGAGCTGAATCCGATAAATCGACTTAACTACTTTTTCACCACGCATCCCCGGCAAGAAGACCGTTTGCTTGAATCCATCGATCAATTGGTCTTCTTCATGTTCAGTTAAATCCCCTTTGTCGTCTATCGTCACGTCATCAACACCGCCCGCTTCATTAATATACAGCGTCATCGTGACGATTTTTCTGATCGGTACATTTAAGGTTGATGCAACATCCTCCAGCACGTGCACCTGCTGACTTAATTCTTGCGGCAGGTAATACCGATCTTTGTCCGGTGCGGGTTCTGTTTCTGGCATGCTGACCAGTTGTTCTACGGGTGGTATCACGTCATTGATGTCTGGACTGGTTTCCTGATGCGGACGAAATTGCGCCGAAACTGGTATAGATATATGGATGATGTCATACGCCGACCGGTGTCCATGATGTTGCGCGAACCGGGTCGTGCCCACATAAAACAATCCAAGATGGAATAAAACAGTCAAGACGATGGCGATCGGCGATATCTTGTCTTGTTCCATGTGGTAGTTGGGCCTGGTGGATTTAATTTAGCGTTGCGATCACCGGAGCGTGATCCGAAGGCTGTTCCCATTTGCGGGGAACGCGATCGATCACGCAACTTTGACAGCGACTTGCCAGATCGCTGGACAATAATATGTGATCAATCCGCATGCCTTTGTTTAGCCGAAATCCCAGCGCACGGTAATCCCACCAGCTAAAGCTTTTATCGGCCTGCTCAAACAGCCGATAAGCATCAACGAGTGGTACCGACAGCATAGCCTGAAATGCAGCGCGCTCAGGCGGAGAGACCAGGTTCTGACCTACCCATGCCGCCGGATCATGCACATCGCGGTCTTCCGGCGCAATATTGAAGTCGCCAAGCAGAGCCAATTCAGAATAGTCATTTCTTTGCGCCACCAACCAGTTCTGTAATGCCGCCAGCCACTTCAGCTTATATTGATATTTGTCTGAATCAGGCGCCTGGCCATTCGGAATATATGCGCAGATGATACGCATGCCCTGGATGGTTACCGTCAGCAGACGTTGCTGCTCATCGTCAAACAGAGGATTATTTTTTACCACCTCGGTAATCGGATGCCGGGACAGGATGGCGACGCCGTTATAGGTTTTTTGTCCGTTAAATTCAACGTGATAACCGGCAGCCTCAATGTCTGCTTTGGGGAATTTGTCATCTGTCAGTTTGGTTTCTTGAAGACATAGCACGTCAACCGGGTTGGTTTGCAGCCACTGCAAAACGTGCGGCAGTCGCACCTTTAAGGAATTGACGTTCCAGCAGGCTAATTTCATATTGTTGATTGCGATCAGGAGTTGGGTTGGGTTCGGGACGAACTGGTGCCGCCATTATACTCAGCGCAACAAAAAAGGCGCAATGTGCGCCTTAATTTGTAGTTCTACAGATAATGCTGAACACGATTGTTATTCGAGCTTCCAGACAAATTCAACTTTAGCCCAAAGCGTATCCGGCTTTCCATCTTTAGTACCAGGTTTGAACTTGCATTGGGTAAAAGCGTTTAACGCGGCCTTATCAAGACTTTTGCTGCCACTGGATTTGTCGATTTTCGAATCGGTTACTTTACCGTCTGGACTAATCAGGAACATCAACGCTACTGTACCGGTTTCTTCATTCATCAACGCAGCTTTTGGATATTTTGGCGGATCGCAGGTTTTGCTATCCAATACCGGTGAAACATCAGCACCAAATGCGGTCAGGCATGTCAACAATAAAATAACGGAAGCTAAGCTGTTTTTCATACAAAGAGTCCTTACTTTCTTTTTCATTAATCTGAATGGTTGCTGCTAAAGCTAAAATGATGAATCGTCGGTATTAAAACGATTCCCAGTCACTGTCATTGTTGACCGCCTTTTTTTTCTGCGCAGGTTTAGCGACCGGTAATGATTTCACATTGCTCATTCTTGGTTTAGCTTTTACCTGCATCGTTTTCACTTCTGGACGAGGCGACGATTGAGTCGGTTTTCTGGTGGCCTGGACGTTCGAATCTGCATTCAATTTAAATATGCTCACCACTTTCGCCAGTTCCGACGCCTGGTCTTGCAGGCTTTGCGCTGCGGCGGCAGCTTCTTCAACCAGCGCGGCATTTTGTTGCGTCATGCCGTCCATTTCAATTACTGAGTGATTGATACCTTCAATATCAGAACTCTGGTCCTGACTTGCCTGGCTGATTTCCGAAATGATGTCGGTTACCTGTTTCACGCTGGAGACGATTTGGTTAATCGTCACGCCAGCCTGACTGACCAGTTTGCTACCCACTTCAACTTTTTCAACCGACGTGGTGATCAGGCCTTTAATTTCCTTGGCGGCCACCGCGCTGCGTTGTGCCAGATTACGCACTTCTGACGCGACCACCGCAAATCCACGTCCCTGCTCACCAGCCCGTGCCGCTTCAACGGCCGCATTTAACGCCAGGATATTGGTTTGAAATGCAATGCCGTCGATGACGCTGATAATGTCTTCGATCTTTTTGGCCGACGCGGTGATTGAACTCATCGTGTCAACAACCTGCGCCACCACCGTGCCACCGTGGCGTGCCACTTCTGAAGCAGATAACGCTAATTGATTTGCTTCACGCGCATTATCTGCATTGAGTTTGACGGTATTCGTCAATTCCTTCATGGCTGACGAAGTTTTTTCCAGCGAGCTCGCCTGTTGTTCCGTGCGGGACGATAAATCAATATTTCCCATCGCGATTTCACTGGAAGCGGTCGCAATGGTATCGGTTCTGACCCTGACTTCACCGACAATGTTAACCAGGCTGTCGCGCATGTGCTTCATCTCGGCCATGATACTGGTCGTGTCGCCGGATTTCGTTTTAATGTCTACAGCGAGATCGCCAGCTGCAATTTGACTGGCAATCTGACTTGCATAATTAGGTTCACCACCGAGTTGTTTTAATAAACTGCGGGTGATGACCGTGGCGGCCAACACACCGGCAGCAAGAGCCAGACCGCTCAACAGCAGCATATACAGTCTTGCGCTATCAAATGCCGATTTCGCGTCTTCGGTGACTCCTGCATTTAATTTATCTTCCAAGGTCGTCATGTCATCGAGCGTATCGAGCCATTTCTTTTGGATGGGATGCAGTTTTTTGATGAGCGCAATGGTCGCTACTTCTGCATTATTTGCCAGACCTAATTCTTGTGCCTTGGCCGGTAGCGGGGCTGCCGCAGCCTGCGCTTCCCTTAATTTGGCGAATAGACTTTTTTCTTCTGCAGTCGTGCCACTTTCGCTGTCAAACAGTTTTGCCAATTTATCGTCGGCCGCTGCGTATTTCTCTGTTTGTGACTGAATTTTTTTCAGATCAGGTGCCATGTCATCAATGTCGGTCAGCAAAGTCAGATTGCGCAACGAGACGTCGCGGTCATAAACAATCGCCCGCATATCAATGATCAAACGTGTTTCGACATTACTCACACTCACAATTTTTTCGAGGCGTCCCTGAATTTGTGCCATGCGCATAATGCCTAGCAGCGCTACCGCAATTAAAAATGCCAGCACAACGGCAAAACCTAAACCTAAGAGTTTTCCGACTTTGATTTTTGAAAGATTCATATTCATCAGAGATGCCAAAAAATATTTAAAAAAAACCTTATCCAAATTTTACTTTTTGATAAGCATGAAATGCAGCTGGATCCAGAAAACTGAACAGTCTGAATTAAATCGGGTAGATTGAATTTCAGTTCGCAGTATTTTGTGTTAATAACAGCTACGCTGCGCCAAGTTCAGTTGATTCATCTTAGAGCGCAAAAATATTATTTCAATAAAGAAATGTGACTTGTTATTAAAATTTCTTGCCTATGCTTATTTGCCTGCATAGTTATATTACATCAGTATTGCGGCATAGCAAGTTTCGAGTGTACAACAAAACGAAAAGCTAGAAGAATAAAATTTAGGTAGAAGAGAGGAAAACCAGAGATAACGTTTTGATTTTAATAAAAAAATTAAAAAGTTATTAAGAATATTTTTAAAAAAATAATAAAAATATAGTAATGAAATCTTTCGACATCACATTGCTCCGGTAATCAGTGAGCAATCAATGTCGAAAGACTGGTGCAGCGGTGGTGGCAAAGTTACGTAGTTACGCTGCCGCACGCCCAATTAAAAACGTGGTTAACAATGAAACAGGGCGACCTGTCGCGCCTTTGGCAGCACCAGATTTCCAGGCAGTGCCCGCGATATCCAAATGTGCCCAAGTGTACTTTCTGGTATAGCGTTCCAGGAAGCACGCTGCGGTGATACTGCCAGCCGCAGGTCCGCCTATGTTTGCCATATCAGCGAAATTCGACTTCAATTGCTCGTTGTACGCTTCACCGATAGGCATGCGCCACGCCGTATCGCCGGTTTCCGTACCGGCGGCAAGCAATTCATTGGCTAACGCATCGTGAGTCGCATCATGGCGAGTAAATAGGCCTGAGTTATGGTGGCCCAATGAAGTAATGCAGGCACCTGTCAGTGTTGCGACGTCGATGACCGCCGCAGGATTAAATCGCTCTGCGTAAGTCAGCGCGTCACACAATATCAAACGACCTTCTGCATCGGTATTCAGCACTTCTATCGTTTGACCTGACATGGAAGTAACGATGTCGCCTGGCTTGGTCGCACGACCATTCGGCATATTTTCACAGGAAGGGATGACTGCAATCACGTTCAGCTTGAGATTCAGTTCCGCGATGGCGCGCATGGTTCCGAGTACGGAAGCAGCACCACCCATATCGTATTTCATCTCATCCATGCCCAATCCGCCTTTGAGCGAAATGCCGCCTGAATCAAACGTAATCCCCTTGCCGACCAATACCACCGGTGCGTCTTTGGCTTTGCCGCCCATGTGTTTTAGGACGATAAATTTAGGCGGTTCATCGCTGCCGGCTGTGACGGATAAAAAGCTGCCCATCTTCAGAGCCTGGCATTGTTTTTTGTCTAAAATTTCGGCACTGATTTTTGACGATGCTGATTTAAATTCAGTAGCAATTTTTTTAGCTGCATTGGCCAGATAAGTCGGTGTGCAAAAATTGCCCGGCAAGTCTGCCAATTGTTTGGTCAGTTCGATACCGTTAGCGAGCGCGACACTTTGCGTCAGGCTGGTTTTGGCGCGCGCCTGATCTTTGCCGTAGACTGCGAACACGATTTTCTTAACGCCGGTCGTGACGGTTTCCGGTTTGCTTTTTAATCCGTCACAGCGGTAAGCCGTTGCACGCAGCGCCAACACCATGCTGCGTATGGCGGCATTCAGATTTTCGGCGTGCAAAGTGAGCGTGATGTGTGCGTCAGTCGCTGATATTGCGGCTAAACTTTGCGCGGCAGCTTGCGCAATTTTGGAGAACGTTGTGTTATTGATAGCGTGGGCAGCCTTGGCTGTTGGTGCCTCGCCCAATCCAACCAGCACGACGCGTTCAGCCGCTACACCGGTTAAATTTCTAAGCACTAATGTACTGCCGACCTTGCCGGTGACATCGCCGGATTTGAGCACTGCACTAATTGCGCCATCGGCATTCAGCAATTCTGCTTCAGCTGTCAATTTTTTATTTTCATAGATACCAACCACGATACAAGCAGTTTTGCCGCTTGCTAAGTTACTTTTTGCGTCAAAGGGTTTTGTGCTAAAGTCCACGTGTTTCTCCTCTTTTATATATCGGTTAATCCGCAATTATAGCCCCTCCCATGATTTTTAAGCGCGCTCTTCAACGTGAGTTGGCAAGTACAGCAAGTGCTGTCTTCACTATTTTATTCACGATCGCCATCACCGTGCGGCCTATCAAGATACTTGGAATGGCAGCTAGTGGCAAAGTAGATTCGAACGATGTCTTTACGTTGATCGGATTTGCTGCGCTCAATTTGCTGCCGATTATTATCGTCTTAACCGGTTTCATTTCAGTGCTGATGGTGGTCACGCGCAGCTATCAGGACTCAGAAATGGTGGTGTGGTTCGCGTCGGGCGTCAGCCTGGCCAACTGGATTTGGCCGGTCATCCGTTTTGCCGCACCGCTGTTTGTACTGACGACCATCATGTCTTTTTTCGTCACGCCGTGGGCTAATGAGCATAGCGTCGAATACACCGATCGATTTGAACAGCGATCTGATATCGCCCGCGTCTCTCCCGGAAAATTTCAGGAATCTGCATCGCGCGAACGTGTCTTCTTCGTCGAAGGTGTCGCTGGAGATTTATCTCATGTAAAAAATATATTTGTAAATACGCTGCAAAATAATCGACATAGCGTCGTGATTGCAAAAGAGGGTGAAATTACGACGGACAAGTTCGGCGACAAATTCCTAATCATGCATCAGGGGCGTCGTTATGACGGCGCACCCAATGAAACCGATTTTCAGATGATGCAGTTTGATCGTTATGGCGTGCTGGTAGATGCAGATACCAAGGAATTGATCACTGAAAAAAAGGCAGAGGCATTAACGATGATGGAGTTATGGGAAGATCAAAACCCCATCAATATGGGTGAACTGTTGTGGCGGATTTCTTTGCCGATTATGGGCGTTCTGCTGATGTTGCTGGCTGTGCCGCTGGGCTTCGTCAATCCGCGTTCGGGGCGTTCTGCCAATTTTCTTCTGGCCTTATTTCTCTGTGTTTTTTATTACAACATGGTGCTGGTATCGCAAGCCTGGGTTAAGCAGTCAAAATATCACTTGAATATGTCGTGGTGGCCGGTACATCTGGGTTGCGTGCTGCTCATTGCCGTGCTGTTTGCGTGGCGCCTGAATGTGAATAGCCGCTTTCATCCGCTGCAATTGTGGGCAATGTTATTCAGAAAAAGAGCCAAACCCTGTGCGCCGAAAATAGTTAAAGGAAGCGCAGCATGATGAATACGCTGGAAAAATACTTTGCCCGCGAAATCGCACGGTCCGTGCTGTTCGTGCTGCTGGCGTTTGTCGCCTTGCTGGCCTTTTTTGATATCGTGAATGAAGTCAAAAGCGTAGGTATCGGCGGTTACACGCTGGCGAATGCGCTGTATTACGTGTTCCTCGGCATACCCGGAAATATTTACGAATACATGCCGCTGGCGGCATTAATCGGAACGATATTTGTGATGGCGCAATTTGCCTCGCGTTCGGAATTCACGATTATGCGGGTGTCTGGTTTCTCGACCAAACAGGCCATTTCGATGCTGTTGAAAATTGGGATTGTGTTTGTCGTCATTACTTTTTTATTCGGTGAATTATTTGCGCCTTACACATTTAGAATGGCCGAACGCTACAAAATCAGCGTCTTGCCCAGTTCGCACAAACAGGACTTTCAGTCGGGACTGTGGACCAAAGATTTAATCCGTTCGAATGGCTTGTCCGGTGACATTATCGGTTCTCGTTTTTTAAATGTGAACATAGTGGACCCCAGCGGAAAATTAATCGGGATAAAATTTTACGACCTCGACAATGAGTTTCGCCTGATCAAGCAGGTCACGGCAGAATCGGCAAATTATCAGGGAAAATCAGTGTGGCGACTGAGTAAAGTGGAAGAGATTTATTTTCCACTTTCGATGAGTGACACCGAGATGACGCCAGTCAAAGTGAATGAGCTGGCCAACCTTGATCTGATCTCAGAGATCACACCCGCTATTCTTTTGGCGTCTTCTGCCGACAATGATACCGACCGTATGTCAGCTTATGACCTGGCGCTGTATTCGAAACATCTGGTCGACAATAAACAAAACGCAGAAAAATTTGAAATTGCATTCTGGAAGAAAGTCATTTATCCGTTTGCCGTGTTTGTCATGATGGCATTGGCATTGCCGTTTGCCTACCTGCATTTCAGATCGGGCGGCATCAGTTTGAAAATCTTCACCGGCATTATGATCGGGGTCGGGTTCTATTTGCTGAATAATGTGTTCGCCCATATCGGTCTGCTGCACACATGGCCGCCGTTTGTGACTGCTGTTTTGCCGAGCTTGATATTCCTGTCTGCCGCCATGGCGGGCTTATGGTGGGTGGAGAATGGCTAACGTCTCGCATTCAAATTCCAGGCAGGCGTTAATTCTGTTTGCGCACGGCGCAAGAGATCCGCGGTGGGCAGAGCCCTTGGTACGCATACAGCAATTGATTGTGGCACGGGTGGATACGTCGGTTCAGATACATCAGGCTTTTTTAGAATTGATGTCGCCGACGTTGCCGGATCTGGTCGACAGGTTGGTTGCCGACCATGTCGGCGTGATTACGGTTATGCCGATATTTTTAGGTCAGGGCTCCCATGTGCGCAATGATTTGCCGTTATTGATACAGCAACTCCAATCTGACCATCCTTCAACTACCTTCAATCTGGCGGCAGCCATAGGCGAAAATGAGCAAGTGCTGACTGCCATTGCCAATGCCTGCATAGCCTATCTTTAAGCTGCTGTTGGTCAAATAACTTTTCTTGTATATATAAAATCTGCGCCTAAAATCTATCTATTCAGCATAATTTTTCTTTAACTAGGGATTTGGAGTGATATGAATTTATCAAATATGAAGATAGGCGCGCGGTTAGGCATAGCCTTTGCCATCGTCTTGGCGCTGCTTGTGTTTATTTCAATAACCGCCGTCTCTAACATGGCGTCGATGAACGGAGTAGCCGAAACCTTGGTGAAGCGTGACTTCGTTGAAACCAAACTGGCGACCGATGCGCTCGATAATGCGCGCGGCAGCATTGCGCGCGTATTTGAAATTGTTGCGACGACCAACGAGGACAGCGCCAAAGAAGCGCAAGATCGCTTAAAGGCCAACACCACCCAATTTGATGCGGCATTGGCACAATTAGGGATGATGGTCACCACCCAAGGCGGAAAAGACCTGTTGGCGCAGATCAAAGAGGAGCGCAATCGTTACGTGGCCTCTTATGAACAAACGCTCAGCCTGGTTGCAGGGGATCGTGATGCGGCGGTCAAAATGGCTTATGGCGACACCTATAAAGAACTGCATGCTTTTGCAGATGGCCTGCGCAAAATGGTCGATCATCAACAAAAGAATTTTAACGATAACGGCGAGCGGAGCGCGCAAACGTATTCGAGCTCGAAAACCCAGATGGCAGTGTGGAGTCTTATCGCGATTCTGCTCGGCGTGGTTGGCGCCTATTGGATAACGCGTTCTATCACTACGCCGATTAATCAGGCCGTGTCTATCGCCCAAACGATTGCCGCAGGTGATTTAACCAGAGAATTTAGCGCACAGACTACTGACGAAACTGGACAGCTGATTCAGGCATTGCATGAAATGAATGCCAACCTCGTGAATATCGTCAGCGAGGTGCATTCAGGTTCATTGACTATCATGCACGCGACCTCGGATATTTCGCAGGGCAATATGGAGCTGTCTGCCCGTACCGAAGCACAGGCCGGGGCGTTGGAAGAAACGGCGTCTTCCATGGAAGAGCTAACCAGCACGGTTAAACAGAATGCGGACAATGCGCGTCAGGCTGACAAAATGGCGCAGCAGGCATCTGAAGTGGCGATGAAAGGCGGTCAGGCGGTGTCGCACGTTGTTGAAACGATGGAAGCAATCAATGCCTCGTCTAAAAAAATCGTCGATATCATCAGCGTTATCGACGGCATTGCATTTCAAACCAATATCCTGGCCTTGAATGCGGCGGTTGAAGCCGCCAGGGCTGGCGAGCAGGGCAGAGGATTTGCTGTGGTCGCCTCGGAGGTGCGCAATCTGGCGCAACGTTCTGCCGCAGCTGCGAAAGAAATTAAAGAGCTGATCGGAGATTCTGTCGAAAAGGTTGAGGCCGGCACCAGACAGGTTGATGTAGCCGGATCGACGATGGATGAAGTTGTGCGGAGCATTAAGCAGGTGACTGACATCATGGGCGAAATTACTTCTGCCAGCCAGGAGCAATCGCAAGGGATCGATCAGATTAATACCGTTATCGTTGAAATGGATAACACGACACAAAAAAATGCAGCATTGGTTGAAGAAGCTGCTGCGGCATCAGCTGCGTTAAAAGATCAGACGGATAATTTGATGCATGTCATTAATGCTTTTAAGATCAACGACAGGCAACGTTCAGTGGAGCGGGCATCTCCGCATCAAACCGAACCGGCTAGAAGCGCGCCGGTCAAGGTCATACCCAAAGCCAGTAGTCACCAGGTTGCAACAAAAAAGCCGATCCAGAATTTGATTAAGCATGAAGAGCAGAGCGCAGCGAAAGCAGATGATTGGGAAGAATTTTAGAGCCCTGTTCTAAACAATAATCGTCGACTGGGCCATGCCTCGTAATTTGGACCGTACTTCGTAACTTGGATCGTGCTTCGTAATTTGGACCGTACTTCGTAACTTGGATCGTGCTTCGTAGGTTGGGCTACGCTTCACCAGCCCAACACTTCGCGCCAAACACTCCCTAAATTCGACGAATGTTGGGCTGGTGAAGCGTAGCCCAACCTACATTCATGCTAACTATTTTTCGAGATGATAGGACGTAACGCGCTCTACTTCATTTTTTGAGCCCAAGAACACGGCAACGCGCTGATGCAGTTTTTCAGGTTCGATATCGAGTATGCGTTGCTTGCCGTTGGTAGCAGCACCGCCAGCCTGTTCGACTATCATCGCCATTGGATTTGCTTCATACATTAAACGTAATTTGCCGGCTTTATCAGGTTCACGGGCGTCAGCCGGATACATGAAAATGCCGCCACGATTGAGTATGCGATGTACGTCAGTCACCATGGACGCAATCCAGCGCATATTGAAATCTTTGGCACGCGGACCCGTTTTCCCAGCCAGCATTTCATCGACGTAGCGCGTGACAGGCGGATACCAGTGGCGTGCGTTGGAGGCGTTAATGGCATATTCCTGTGTGTCGGCTGGAATCTGCATATCTTTTTGAGTCAGTACCCAGGAACCCATTTCCCGATCCAGCGTAAAACAATTCACGCCGTTGCCGGTGGTGAGTACCAGCATGGTTTGCGGGCCGTACACGGCATAACCAGCAGCGACCTGTTTGGAACCGGCCTGTAAAAAATCCTGCTCTGTGGGCGTCTGCATGCCATCGGGTGCTTTGATAACAGAGAAAATCGTCCCTATCGACACGTTGACATCAATATTGGAAGAGCCGTCGAGTGGATCGAACAGCAACATGTATTCGCCTATCGGATAGCGATTTGGAATCAGGTGGATAGATTCCATTTCTTCCGAAGCCATGGCCGCCAGATGGCCACCCCATTCATTGGCTTCCAACAGAATTTCATTCGATAAAATATCGAGTTTCTTTTGAACTTCACCCTGTATATTTTCCGTTTCGGCGCTGCCCAGGACTTCACCCAATGCGCCTTTGCCGACGGCATGGCTAATCGTTTTACAGGCGCGTGCCACGACTTCAATCAGCAATCTTAGTTCAGCGGGGATTGTATTGTTGAGGCGTTGTTCTTCGACCAGGTACTGCGTTAAGCTAATGCGTTTCATAGTTCTTTCAATTCAGGTTAAATAGGTTATTACTTTGTGTGTGTCGCTAATCAATGGAGCCAACTAAGCCGCAAGTGCTTTGCTGACGATTTCCAGTACGTCTCTTGAGATATTTTTTGCAGACGCTACTTTCTGCAATGCTGCATGCATTTTTTCCTGCAGCTCCGGCGTATATTTGCGCCAGCGATCCATGCTGCGCGCCAGGCGGGCGGCAACTTGGGGGTTGATTGTATTCAGCGTCAAAACCAGGTCGCTCCACAATGCATATCCGCTGCCGTCCAATGCGTGAAATTGCGCCGGGTTTGCATTGCAGAATGCATAAATCAAACTGCGAGCCCGGTTAGGATTGTGTAAATTGAAAGCTGGGTGCTTTAATAATTTACGCACTTTGGCAACGTCGCTACTGTTTGCGCTGCCTTGCAAGGTGAACCATTTGTCCACGACTAATGGTTCATCTTTGAAATCTTTGTAAAACTGCTTCAATGCACTCGCCATTATTTTATGTGCCGCTTTGCCGGCCTTTTTAGATGCGCCTTTTGATGGGTGCAGTATGTCGGCATTGATCATGCACGACAGCGCACCGATACGATCCGTCATATTTTTTGCGTTGTTGAACTGACTGTGCGCCAAATCAAACGTGCTGGATTTCGGCCATTCCTGCAAATAGGACAGTGCCAGATTTTTTAATGCACGCTTACCGGAGGAAATGGCATCTGGGATGTATTTGCCGTTGGTTAAATTGGATTCGTAGATGGTGAGTAAATCCGATTTTAAATGGCGGGTGATTTCACTGCGCATGAATTGACGCGCTGTTTTAATCGCGTGCGGATCGATGACTGCCATGTGTTCAGCAATGTTAGTACTGGATGGTAAAGTTAATACCTGCTCGCGGAATGCTGCATCCAAATGGGTATCGGTCAACGTCTTTTGCAATGCCTCGATAAACATCGTGTCAAGTTCTAAAGGCTGATTCGCCTGAACCGCTGCCGTTAATTTCAACAGACGGCGCATGGCGAGTCGCTGACCTGCTTCCCAGCGATTAAATGCGTCGCTGTCATGGGCTAACAAATGGGCCAGTTGCTGATCGCTGTAATTAAAGACCAACTCCACCGGCGCCGAAAAATTGCGCAAAATTGACGGTGTCGGCTCCTCAGTGACATTGGTGAAGTGGAAAACCTGTTTGGCTTTGGTTACTTCCAATACCAAGGTCGTGCTGCCGGTCGGGTTGGCCTGTTCCTGACAATGTAACGCGATGTCTTGACCTTTTGAATTTAACAGACCAACTGCGACCGGGATATGAAACGGCAGTTTTTTATCCTGACCGGGCGTTGCGGGGCAGGACTGGGTAAAATTCATCGCATACGTTTGTTTGGCGGCGTCATATGTTGTGGTGACTTTTAGCTGCGGCGTTCCGCTCTGACTGTACCAACGCTCAAATTGCGATAAATCACGGCTGCCTGAATCGGCCATCGCTGCGCGGAAATCATCGCAGGTAACGGCTTGACCGTCATGGCGTTTAAAGTATAAATCCATCCCTTTTCTGAAGCCTTCATGCCCAAGCAGGGTGTAATACATGCGCACAACCTCAGCGCCTTTTTCGTAAACGGTCACGCTGTAGAAGTTATTGATTTCCTGGTAGGACTCCGGGCGCACCGGATGTGACATCGGTCCAGCATCTTCGGGGAATTGCGCCTGTCTTAAAATACGCACGTTAGCAATCCGATTGACGGCGCGCCCACTATTGGTGCCTATCATGTCGGCTGAAAATTCCTGATCGCGAAATACCGTCAGACCTTCTTTCAAAGACAACTGAAACCAGTCGCGACAGGTGACCCGATTGCCAGTCCAGTTATGGAAATATTCATGACCGACGACCGATTCAATTCCAGCGTAATCCGTATCGGTAGCAATTTTCGCGTTGGCCAACACATACTTGGTATTGAATATGTTGAGGCCTTTATTTTCCATTGCGCCCATATTGAAATCGGACACGGCGACGATCATGAAGCGATCCAGATCCAACTCCAGCCCAAAGCGCTGCTCATCCCAAAAAATACTGTTTTGTAGTGAGTCCATGGCGTGCTGCGTTTTATCCAGATTCCCTTTTTCCACCCAGACCTGCAGCAGCGCCTTGCGACCGGATTTCAGCGTAATTTTCTCTTCCTGGCAGACTAATTTTCCTGCTACCAGGGCGAACAGGTAGGACGGCTTTTTAAATGGGTCTTCCCATTTTGCATAATGACGTCCGCCGCCCAATGATCCATGCTCAATCAGATTTCCGTTCGATAGTAATACCGGATACTGTTTTTTGTCGGCGCGCAGCATGACGGTAAACTTGGCCATGACGTCAGGGCGATCCTGGAAATAGGTGATCTTGCGAAACCCTTCCGCTTCGCATTGTGTAAAAAAATTGTCGTTGGAAACGTATAAGCCGGATAGCGAGGTATTTTTAACGGGGCAAATTTGCGTCTCAATATCCAGCGTAATGACATCAGGCGGATTGAAAATTCGCAATGAATGTTTATCGATTTGATATGCGGTTCTCGGCAGTTTTTGTCCGTTCAGGCGTATCTGTACCAGTTTCAGGGATTCGCCAAACAGTACGAGATCTTTTTCCGTGCTTTCCGGATTGCGTTTCAAGGTCGATCTGGTTGTGACAATGGTTGCATCCGGATCCAGATCAAATCCCATCTCAACAGTGTCAACCCAAAAACTGGGAGCGGTATAATCTTTGCGATAGATTGTAGAGTTTGGAATGGGGTTATTTTCGGTGCGCATAGTTGAAGGATAATTGTGTCGTTTAGAAGCAAACTAACATTCTACCAACGTAGACGCATTAACATATAAAATTCGGCTTGGGCCTACTAAAATAAGAATCAGTAATATACAAAACGAAACAAACCAACAACGTTTTTATAGCATCATGATTAACAATTGAAAAACAGGGAGACTATCGTGAGAAGAATTATCGTCGTATTGAGTATCGTGGCCACTGCGTTGCTGGGCGGCTGTGTGACACCGACTGTCGTTAGCAATGTAACCGTATTTCATGCCATAACCGGAGCTGAAACCAACAAGACCTACATGGTGGAAGCGACACCGGAACAAGCCAATAATCTGGAATTTAACAGTTACGTAACCATGCTCAATCAGGAACTGCAGCGTCGTGGTTTTGTACTGGTGACCAAAGACCCAGCTTTAAGAGTTTCACTAACCTACGGCACTTCGCAAACTGTGGCGACCACACAGGAACCGATGCCATATGGTCCTTACGGTTACGGTTTCCGCCGTGGCCCGTATCCATATCCAGGATGGGTACCATCGGTAGACACTTACTATATGCAGCAAATGGAAGTGTCGATCAATCAGGTTAAGGATGGCAAGAATATTTTTACTGTACGCACTCGCTTGTTAAGCGCCAGTCCTGAAATGTCGCAAAGCATGGAGTATCTGATGGAAAGCTCGTTCCTGAATTTCCCAGGTCGGAACGGAACAACCGAGACAGTAACATTGCCTGAACATCTGCAACAATGAAGTTAACTAAAAAAGCCTGGCTGTCAGAAATGGCAGTCAGGCTTTTTTTTATGAGCGTGAATTGCGTCTTCGGCGCATCTTTAACTCTTCTCTAATTATTGTTCGCTACGTTCTTCAATTACCGCCTGTAACGCGCGTTCAATAACCGGTTCATCATTAATCATCAGCGCCTTTCCGGTCCGGAAAATATCCAGCAATTCTTCAGATGAAATCGAAAATGCGTCATGGCCCTGACGGTTGGTGAAAATAAAACGGCTGCGACGCGGGCTGACCCAGGCTAATTTAAAACGCACTACGGAGCCGTTGTTGCGGGTAAAGTCAAACCAGCTGCCGCGTTCGATCTGATCAATGAAGAATACAAACTGATCGGGCATCGTATGATCGTTCCTGCTTTTCTTCAGACTTTTTTCACTGGCCTTCTGCGCCACATTCACCGCAATTTCAACCTGACGGCGCGTCGATACTTCTACCGGTGCTCGCGCAATACTGGCGTGACGTTCTGCGAGTTTGGAAAAAAAGATGACACGGCTGGGATCTTCCCATTTAATCGCGTTGAGCCAGGTATTTAATGAACTCAGCAGCGCAGGCAATTTATTGACCAGTTCATGGCGTTCTTCAACGCTGTTTTTGGGCTTGATGCTCCAGATTAAATCATCCATGGTTTTTAGCGTGCGCTCCAGAGCTTGCGGCTTTTGCTCTTTTACGGTGTGGGCCAATACCAAAATATTGACCCATTGCTGTTCCAGGAACGACTCGATAAATCCGGCGACTTCACCTGAATCGGTGCGCGTGGCTACATCGTTGGTCGCAAGTTCGCGCGCCTGACGAATTTTCTCCTGTTGTAGCGCCTGGGCGATTGGTTCTTCAAGTTCTTTTTGCGACAGCTTCTCTTCTTCTTCTAGAAACTGGGTCAGATCGGCGGCCACATCTGAAAATAGTCCCAACTGCTGGTCGAATTCTTTTTGTACCCGCTCCACCGTTTTCGCGATCATTTTGTACAGAGGATCGTCGACGCCTTTATCGGGATTCCAGGTCACGCTGGACTTGGCCAGCGTATCAATCAGTACCCGCGCAGGGTGAGTTTGCTTAAAGAAGAATTCCCGATCTATCAGGGCCGCCTTTAAGGTCGGTATCTGTAATTGACCAATTAAACTCTTGAGATCGGCAGGTATATGCGGATCAGAAAAAACATAATCAAAAATCTTGGCAAGCAGACCGATAGTATTGCTGTCGATCTGCGTGATGGTATTTTGCGGCGCCTGATCAACGATGCCACGTAACGTGGCGGCATTGTTGGTATTGGCATTGATCTGTATCGGCCTGGCCTGAATGCCGGTCAGGTATTCGAAAAATTCGCGGCCTATCGTAACCGTGCCCTGATTGCTCATGACCACGTTGGTGGCTTCAGTGGCCTGGGTCTGAGCCTGTTGTTGATGAAAATTGGGATCAAACGCGGTAGCTTGCTCTTTCGTTAGCGGCTGACTTGGCGCAGCTTCTGGATTGGCGAATAAAATCCCTTTAATTTTGCTTTCAAAAAAAGGATCTGCTGCTGTCTTTTTCGATAGGGTGGATAAAGTCGACGCCGGTGAGACGTTGTGTTTATTTACGCGGAATAAATCTGATGCCTTAGGCAGAATGCCGCGTTCGATCAAGGCATTATTTAATTCGCGCAGTACCGGACTTAACTGCAAAAACGTTTCTGGTTTAAGTATGCGCAAAACCAGATGATGAGAATCCGAGACGGGTTCAAATTCGCACCACGCTTTGTAGATCGCTTTTAGAAAAACTTCAGGGCGGAATGGATTGTATTTGACATTAATCTGATCAATCTTTAACAAATGACTGATGCGCAAATTGAGTTTGACCAGCTCATCTGCGTTATCCAATTCTATCGATTGACTGAGGGTCTCAAGCAATACCTTGTTTTCCATTTCATCGAATGTCACCAATGCCAGGGACGTATCGTCCTCCAGTGTCCTTGGCTTATGACCTTTTTCGATCAGCCTGACTTCGTAGGCAAATAATTCACTTAATTTTCCGGACGCCAGACGATAGAACGCGGCGCTATTTTTCTTTAAATGGTTATACGAGTGGAAGCTGATATTCGCTTCTTCCGGGCGTACCGATTGATCAGAAAGCTTGAACAATGCTTCGCCCAAACGCAGCGTGAAGCCTTCCAACTGCGTGGCAGTCAGGCTGGTGGCAATGGGAATCAAGCTCTGTAAAATGACAATCCGGCTTGAATGCGACATACCCTTGTTGGGCGGTTTATGGTCAGTGATCATTGAAGATAATTATGTAATTTCTGTATTATCAAAATTTCCAATAAAATTCTCAGGCAAATCCGGATCGAAAGTCCACGCTGCACTTTATGACCAGTAAGCTTCAGAAGCCCAGGTAATCACGCCCATCAATATAACGGCGATCACTAATACGATAAGAAGGCGACCAAATTTAGGCTTTCCTTCTTCCTGCTTTTTCTCGTCCTGCGCCATCATTTTCTCTACCAAATAATTTATAAACTGTGGTACCAACTAGGGTATCAACTACGGTATCAGGATGCTGCTGCCAGTAGTTCTTCTTGCTTCCAGATCCCGATGCGCTTTTGCTGCATCTGCTAATGCATAACGCTGATTAATTTGCACATTGATTTTTTTTCGTTCAATCATGGAAAATAATTCTGCTGCCATCTGATCCAGATCAGCTCGTGTTGCTGTGTAATGCATTAACGAAGGTCTGGTAACGAACAGCGAACCGCGACTCGATAATTCCGTTAAATTAAAATCAGGCACCGGGCCAGAAGAATTGCCAAAGCTGACCATCATACCCAGCGGCGACAAACAGTTCAGCGAATCAAAAAAAGTGTCTTTGCCGATCGAGTCATATACAACCGGTACACCTTGGCCTTTGGTGATTTCTTCCACGCGATCGACAAAACTCTCTTCGCCGGTGTTGACCGTATAAGTACAGCCATTTGCTTTTGCCAGTTCTGCTTTAGCCGCATTACTGACGGTGCCTATCATTTTCACGCCGTACGCTTTTGCCCACTGACAGGCCAGCAGCCCAACTCCGCCGGCAGCCGCATGAAATAAAATTGTTTCGCCGGGTTTGATTTTATAGGTCCGACGAAACAGATACTGCACCGTGAGACCTTGCAGCATGACCGCAGCGGCGGTTTCAAAACTGACTGAATCAGGCAATTTAACCAATACGTCCGTGGGCATAATCCTGCGCTCTGCATAGGCCCCCAATGGCCCTCCTGCATATGCGACCCGATCTCCGACCTGTAAGTGCGTGACGTCCGGCCCCACTGCTTCAATTACCCCGGCACCTTCACTGCCCAGGCCAGTTGGTAACGCTTGTTTGTACAGGCCGCTTCGGTAATACACGTCAATAAAATTTAATCCGCATGCCTTCTGCTGCAAACACACTTCGTTGCTGCCCGGCTTGCCTAGCGGCGCATCAATCAGTTGCATGACTTCCGGGCCGCCGTTTTTACTAATATTGATTGCTTTATTCATGGCTGTCACTTTCAGAAAGATTTCTACTCTACCTGGCCAGTGTAGCGCTTTTGCTGAGTTAGCCAAGATTTAACGAGGTCGAAAAATTTCCACAGGGAAATTAATATACAGCACTAGCGCAATTTAAAGTAGTTACAGAATGCAACAAAAGAAATTATCCGCTACCTGCGTTGTTTTTCATTTTATCTTGGGAAGAATTACAGGGAAGAGTTGTTATTTGGCAATTATATGCGAAGCCAATGATAGTGTCAGTGTGAGGCCGTTTTTATTTGCGATGGAGTAACTGCTCCCTTATAATGCGCAGCAATTTTGCAAAAAATGGTTTCACTTGAATTGCTAAATGCATCGGCCTTTAGCGGGAACCGGAATCTGACAGCGCACATTCGCTTTAAATAACCCGAAGTTTTTAAGGAACTACCATGAAAAAATTGATTGCTTTATGTATTGCACTGTGTTTCGCGACAGGTACTGCATACGCAAAACAACACGATACATCAACGTCAAAACACAAAACGCATTCTGCCAAGTCGCATCATGCAAAACATGCCAAGACGCATAAGAAAACAGTGAAAAAGTCCCACCATAAAAAATCGTCTAAAAAACATCATCAGGCCTAATGACTGAGATGGCCTTTCAGGAGCACGCAAAACGTGCTCCTGAAAAATCGCTGACCATCACGGAACATAGGTCGCCGGCACGTAACCAATAATTCTTTCATAAACAAAATTGGCCGATATTCCCCAGTTGTAGTCGGTAGTAGTCAGATGCGCCGTGGTTTGGGCATTGTAAAACCGATAAAGCGGCATCGTGTTTTCCGCCAGATAGGGATAAGAGTAACCCAACATATATTCCACAATATTGCCTTCGCAATTGGCGAGCTCTGAAATGAAATGGACTGTTTGCGTGCGACAGCGATAAAGCGGTACCGTCCCGGCAAAATTTTCCGAATACAAATTAAAACCTATCCCTTCCAAAATAAAATGATTGGCGCTGGCGGCCAGCACGCCTTCTGTCACATCGCGGCTGTGGAAATAATCATGTTCTGCGTTAGTGCTCCAGAATCGATAGACGGGGACAATTCCCGGCGGGTAGCTCCAATGCGTGCTGACTGCCTGCCCTATGCCTTTCACTTTGGGCTGCAATGCAGGATAGTCGTTGAGTCCATACCAGTTTGCGCTGCCATCATTAAACGCCTGCCAGATAAATGGAAAGATGCCGACTACCTGGGGATCACCGTAGGCAAGGTGAAACAGCCGTGTATTTTCATTGATGAGATTATTGATGCAGCAACCATTGTTTGAAGCGGGGAGACCGGCCTGAGGAATGATGATCATGCGTTGGGACGGCAGCATCGCTTTTTTTACCGACTCATATTTGTAGATGTAATCCTGGCCGCTGCATTGAAAATTCCCGTTGCTATAACAATCGAAACCGACCCAGTCAAAAATTTGTATCATCGGTGTGGACATGTTGATCGTGCCTGCAAACAGCCCTATTGCCGCTTTTCCTGGCAGTCCCGTATGAATAGCAGTAACGGCGGTTTGCAGTTCGGTGTTTGGGATATTGTATAAATTAGGTTCATCATGTGGAGCGATGGCGATAATGCTGTCCGAATACGGTGCGACGGCATTGACAAAACTATTCCATCTGGTTTGCCAATCAGCATTGAGCCGATGCGCGCTGTTAAAAAAAACATAGTTCAGATCCAGCACCACTTTCTTGCCCAAACTGACTGCCAACGCCACATCGCTGACTACAGCTTCATTGGAATACTGGAATATCCAGACGGTATTGGTGTGATCAGCCACTTCATGAAAGCGATTTCCAGTACCCGGCATCGAGGTGTTGTAGTAGCCGAAATAGTCAATAGCGTGAGCCGGTGTCAGCGTGCCGGCGAAGAAATAAAAAACTGCGAGACTGATTATTTTATAGAGAGGTTTCATCAAATTTCCTTACTAAATGTGTTGAGCGCAAGAATGCAGAAAACAGCCAGGAAAGACTTAAAAATAAGGTTGGGATAGAAGGGCAGGGGGAACTTTGGCAAATTGAAAGCCACGCTGCGCTATCAGATCGATAACTTTATTAACATTATTTACTTGATAATGTTAATAAATGTTATAGGTAATATATAAATATAACAATTTGATTGATGCGCATTAATTTGTAGTTGAAGCAGCGCGTTTCAGAAATAAATTCACTGGCTGTTCGATCAATTTGTAGCTGACGTAGCCGGCAACAAGTGCAATGGAGATGCATAGCAATGTTCCGCATACAGATGGTAGCGCGGTCGGCGCAAAACGCTGATATAAGCGCCCGACTGCGGAAATGCTGAGTACATGAGAAAGATAGATCGAGTACGACGCATCGCCCAACAAGCAAAATAAACGCGGCGCGGTGAATCTGCAGTGTCCTTCCAGCGATGCAGCAGCAATCACAAACAAAAATGCGGGGAAACCAAAAGTAAGGGTACGCCATTGGATAACTGTATCCAATCCTATCTGCCCGCCTGCCAGGCTAACCACAACAAGAAATAGAATACCAACCACGATGCACATTACAGCCTGTCGGACATGTATTCTGCGCCACCATAATGCGCAAAAACAGCCGGCGATAAATTCCAACACCAATGGATCCGATATCACGTCCAGTACAGGGCTCGCATAATCTGCCCACGTCAGAAAATAAGCAAAGGCACACAGCAAGCCCGACCACGCGATCAGCACGACGGAAAAAAGGCGCTCGGGTAACCAGGCTATCAGTCCTGCAAAAACTACATAGAAAAACATTTCATACGTTAACGTCCATCCCTGAATCAGCAAGGGTAAAGCGTCAGTGGGAAGCAGCAACAGGGAACTTAGGGCGTCAATCTTGTTCTCTTGGCTGGAATTGACCCATTGAGGCATAACCAGCATCACGATCAAGACAATCAGGCTATAGAACCAATAAATGGGATAAATGCGCAGCAGGCGACGCTGCAGAAAAATAAGAGCCATTTTTCCGGAGCCGAACTGCCCGCGCGTAATTGTCGTCATGACGAACCCGCTAATGACAAAAAACAAATCGACCCCACAGCCGCCGTACATGCCCAGGATTTCAGGAACGGCGTGTTTTGTGAAATATTTTCCCTCTACGGCATAGGTATGCAATACGAGCACGAGCAGTACGGCAACAGCGCGCAATGCCTGAATATTCGCGAAGAGGGTTGGATGTTCGGTTTTCTCGTTATTCATCGCGGTGCGGATGTATTAACGATAACTGACATCCGCATTACTTCCTTCTCCACCTGGATAGCCGTCTTTGCCGAGAGATAGCAGATCAAATTCCCCATGTTGGCCCGGCTCGCGATACACGTAGAGATGCCCCCAGGGATCGGTGGGCACGACCTTTTGCAAGTAGGGGCCATTCCATTTGGGCTCATCGTTCGGTTTTTCGACCAGCGCTGCCAATCCCTGTTCAGAGCTCGGATAGTGTCCAGTGTCCAGCCGATAGGCATCGAGAGCACGAGCAAGTGCTTCGATCTGCGCCTTGGCAGCGCCTGTTTCTGATTTACCTAACTGTGCAAAATAGCGTGGCCCGACGTATGCCGTGAGTAAAGCGATGATGGCAATGACGACCAATAATTCAAGTAACGTAAAGCCTTTCAGGCTTTCGGTGCTATTCGATGATTGTTGTGATGGCATGACATGAACCTGTACATTAAGATAAGTTTGGAAATTATCTAATGTATCACTATTGCCAATAAAAATTTATAAATTAATAATTTAAGGATGAGCCCATTCGCCGCAGGTTTGGCGTTTCCGCATCAAATTTGGAGCCGGGCAGACGCGGATTCGAGGAAATGAGAAAAGTAGAGGATGCGGATAGAGCTGTGAGGATAATGTCTGACAAATTGTCAGACATTGAGCGAAGAAAGGCTATGCTTAATTCGGAGCAGTTACTTTAATCCTGACATCAGCCACGCTGACAGTCTGCCCAGCACGAATTTTGCAGGTCTTGCGCAACTCCTGCTGACCATTCACTTTCACTATGCCTTGAGCAACCATCATTTTTCCGGCACCGCCGCTGTCGCACAAGCCCATCACCTTTAATAAATTATTGAGTTCGATAAAGTCTTCGGTGAGTTCGAATTGAAGCTGTTGCATGAGGTTGCTCCTCTGGATTGGGACCGGAATTATACCGAAGTTTGCGTCGTCCATTTTTTAAACAAGGCATCTAAAGAAAACCGCCCGGCGCCAAATGCCAGAATGACTAATAGCAGTATGCCCCAGTAAAAATGATCATTAATCGCCGCGGGACATTCAAACTCCCACAATTGCGGATAAGAGATTACAGCCATCGCATTCACAAACAGCAAGCCAATTGCAGCAGGACGGGCAAACAGTCCGATTATTAACAGGCAGGGGAAAAATAACTCGCCACCTGCGCCCATGTAGGCCGCCAATTCCGGCGGCAATACCGGCACGTGATATTCGGAATGAAATAACTCCAGTGTGCCTTGCCAGTTCTGCAGTTTAATTAAACCTGCGTGCAAAAATTGCCAGGCAACATAACACCGCAGGATCGCCAATATCGCTGTTCCACCCCAATGCAAAATAAAGTCATCAAAACGTGTGCTCAGTCGATAAAGATTTAAGAGATTTTTCATGTGCCTACCTGGTTTTATGTGATGGAAATAATCAGACTGTTTTGCATCCAATCGGCCAACTCAGACTGAACTGGAAATTCCGGATCTTCTTCTAATGCTCTTTCAAGTGCTGTCCCTAGTGTTTCACCTGCCTGCAGTGCCTGTAATGCCAGATGAGAAGCGACTGACAATGAAGTAACCTGCACTTTCCAACCGCTGTGCCAGTGCTGGCGACTAACCAGACAACGGGTTTTTTTTGTCAGGTCATCTGGAAATGCGACATCTTCATGCTGATGTGCCTGCCAAATGTCAGCAACCGACCAGGACGATTGCATCAAAAAACAACCGGGTTGCAGCTGGCAGCGCACATCGCCCAAACTTTCGGTTGGCACCGCAGCCAATTCTGCCAATGTAATCGCCGCATGCAGTTTCAGATAATAGGCGCGGTGCACCATCCATTCGAGTGCCGCCACATCGCTGAGATAAGGATAGGCACTGCAGTTTTCCAATGTCTCTATAAAGGCTGGCATTGCAGCGCCAAATTCAGTCAGGTCGCCGCTTTGCGATGGGTACGCTAAACCATATGCGCGCGATAAATCATCAAAAAATTCCGCGCCTAACAATTGTTGTAATACCGGATAAGCGTTTGCGCAGGATTGCTGCCAGATCGCGCTGATATTGCCGCGATAAAAAGAAAAACGTTCGCGGTTTAATTCCGGATCACCTTTAAAAGCCGTCAGGACCGGGTCAATCGCGCGCACGTCGATTAACGCGTTTGCAAATAATTCCTGAAGCGATTTTAGGTCAGTGCGCATCGCGAGTCCTCTGCCAATCGTTCGGTGCGTTGTCTGGCCTGACCTGCTTCATCTAACAGTGTTTGCAGCGCCGGGATGTCCGTGTCCCATTCAATCAGGGTAGGAATTTGATCGCCAAAAATGTGGCGCGCCTGTTCATATAAAGACCACACCGCTGGATCTACCCGGCAACCATGATGATCAACTAAACCGGTGTCGGTAACCAGATGTCCTGCCAAATGAATTTCGCCTATGCTATTTGCCGGTAACAACTGCAAAGTGGCTAGCGCCTCTTGTGCCGATTCGCCGTGATTGACCTGATTAACGTATAAATTATTAATGTCCAATAAAATCCCGCATCCGGTGCGCTGCACCAGCAGATTCAAAAATTCGGCCTCCGACATTTCATCGCAGGCAAAGCGCACGTAGGTAGATACGTTTTCCAGCATCACACGTTGTTGCAACACGTTTTGCAAATGATCGACGCGTTCGACTATCAGGTTGAGTGCGCTTTGAATTAAGGGCAGGGGTAGTAAATCGTTGAGATGGCGACCAGCGACCGAACCCCAACATAAATGTTCAGAAATCAATGCGGGCTGTATGCGGTCGGCGAGTTTTTTGATTTTATCGACATGCGTCGGTGTATAGCCTTGCGCAGAGCCTATCCCTAATCCAACGCCGTGCATGCTGATCGGATAATCGGCACGCAGAGTATCAAGTACATCCAGGTCGATTCCAGCGCCTAAGTAATTTTCTGAATGAACTTCCAGCCAATCGATGGGCTGACGTTGTTGCAAAAAATCCCGATAATGCTGGCTGCGTAATCCCACTCCGTAACCTAAAGTGGGAAACGCCTGCAGGGCGCTGGGGTGGCTCACGATATTATTTGCTGTCCAATTTGCCGCCGGATGCTACGCAAGTGCCGGCTGGTACATTTTTCCAGTCGTTAGGACTATTGTCTTTTTTGGATTGGCCGGCGCAGGAATGACCACCAGTTTTGCTGGCGCAATCGTTTTGACCAGCTTTAGCAACGCCAAAGCATTTTTCCATTTTTGCCGGTGCGTCAGCGGCGGCTGCGAAACCTGAACTCATCAAACCTGCTAAAGCGACTGCGATCAAAGCGTTATTCTTAGTCATATCATTCTCCAGAAAATAATTGGTAAAGTTTAAAAGCCCTCCACTAGACTCAGCCGATTTGCAAAGTAGAATCAAGGTGCTGAGTGATAGTCGTATGCATTCTATGATTCCTTACAACGAAATCAAAAATATTTTGCGTTATTTTTTTGCTGTGTCAATTAAGCTAACATTTTCGTCGTAAAATTTGCCACACATGCATACTTGACTTGTCCGGAGTGATACTCTTGCCGTTCAAGCTTTTTTAACTCACCTCCATAATTGATATGACTATCCGTGAAATTTTAAAAATGGGCGATCCACGCCTGTTACGCACTGCACAGCAGGTTCCCAGAGAGATGTTGGGCACCCCAGCACTCAAGCAATTAATCTCCGATATGTTTGAAACCATGCACGCCAACGATGGCGTTGGTTTGGCTGCACCGCAGATCGGCGTTGATTTGCAACTGGTTTTATTCGGTTTCGACAGTAGTGATCGTTATCCGGATGCCCCAGCGGTCCCGCAAACCGTATTGCTCAATCCGGTGATTACACCGTTAGGTGACGAGCAGGATGATGGATGGGAAGGGTGTTTGTCTGTGCCAGGACTGCGTGGGGTGGTGCCGCGCTGGTCGAAAATCAGGTATGAAGGCATAGCCCCCGACGGTGAGGCTATCGTGCGCGTAGCGGATGAATTTCATGCGCGCGTCGTGCAGCATGAATGCGATCATTTATTCGGCGTACTGTATCCGATGCGAATAAAAGACTTCAGCAAGTTCGGATTTACTGAAACGTTATTTCCCGGTCAGGATATCGCAGATGATTAAACAATACCGACATTATAAAGGCGGCATCTATGAATTTGTTTGCACAGCCAAATTGGAATCAGATCCCGGTGTGCAGATGGTGGTGTATAAATCTGCAGACGGTTCGATCTGGACTCGGCCGGCGTCGGTATTCTTTGAACCGGTCGTTCATAACGGTCAAACTATTCCGCGGTTTCAATTAATTGAATGAGGCTGTCCTCCAGTTTGTGCGTGACTGGCATGGACTTAACTTTACGCACAGCTTATACCGACATAACCGCGCGGTTGTACACATAGTTATGCACAGGTTGGCTGGATGGTGGTAGCTTGAGTTCGAACCGATTTGTGCAAGCAGACTAATGCGCTTGAACGACATTTCTATATTTTTTATCGATCGCAGCACTGGTACCGTCTTTATCCATCTCTTTGAGGATCTGGTTCAGTTTATTAATGGTGGACAGCGGAACCGCAAGATTGCACGCCAAATACATGTCAGCTGAATGGAATTTGAACAGCGGAATGATTTGTCCCTGCAGTCTTGATTCGTTGATGTGGTATTGGCCCATCAGCTCGCCGGAGGCCCAATAATCAAAGCGGCCATACACTAACTTGCGCGGATTCTCGGCATCATAATTTGCCCAATCAATATTAAAACCCAACTCCTGCAAATACGTGCCTATGGCCGAATTGCGATAGGCGCCGATCGTGTACGGGCGGAGATCTTCCAATGTCTGCGCCGATGATGTAGTCGTGCTACGCACGTAGATCATCCAGTTGTTGTTGCCGAGTGATCCTACCCATCTAAATAACTTTTCGCGCTCTGCGTTTCTGACTGTAGAAAAAACGCAGGTGTCGGGAGATTGGATCGCCATTTGATAGGCGCGAGTCCAGGGATAGGCGTCGATGGTGTAATCCAACTTGGCACGCTGCATCAGGATCTGGACCTTGTCAGCAGAGATACCAACGATTTTCCTGGATTGTTCATCCACATAATTGAACGGCGGATAATCTTCCGTCGCAAGAGTAATGGCATGACATAAGTGTGAGAGCAGCAAGGATGAGATGAATAGATAAAGTTTCATTTTTTATTACAGAAATGCCCTTGTCGTCTCTGAGACTATGAATTCATTCTAGTCGAGTTTTTAAAATTCGCATCAGGAAATCTCTTTGGGTTTGCTCAGCAGGGCTTTGAGATTGGCTAAACGGTTTTGCGGCGTAATGGTTTCTGATTCGGTTGGCACGGCATTGCCTTCGTCCAGTTTCATCTCCTTGACGAAGCGCGAAATGTCGCAATGCAGATTTTCGCGGGCGCGACGACGTTTTTTGCACCAGCTTATAGTCAGGCTGCGCTGCGCGCGGGTGATGCCGACATACATCAAGCGTCTTTCTTCCTCGATCCGCGCCCCAAGCGTATCAAAAGGCGCATCAGGATCTCCTTTGTGCGGCAAAATTCCTTCTTCGACACCAATCAAAAATACGTGGGGGAATTCCAGTCCCTTCGATGCGTGCAAAGTCGACATGCGCACTGCATCGGGTTGTTCATCGCGGCCGTCCAGCATGGTCATCAGCGCAACCATCTGGGTCAGGTCGAGCAGGCTTTTTTCTTTCCCGGTACCGTCTTTTCCTCCATTGCCTTTTTCTTTCAACCAGTTGACGAAGTCACTCAGGTTTTGCCATTTGCTTTGTGCCTGCCTGTCGTCGAAGCTGTCATATAAATAGGCTTCGTAATCAATTTCTTTCATCATGTCGTCTAAAACTTGGGCAGCACTGTCATTGCTGACATTGGTTTTGGCCGCGCGTGCTTCGAGCTGTAAAATGAAATTACAAAACTCCCGTAATGGGCGTAACTGCTTTTCAGGCAATTTGGCTTCCAGCCCACCTTTAAATGTGGCATCAAACAAAGAGCATTGCCATTGTCCTGCAAACGCGCCCAACACTTCGAGAGTTGCGAGGCCTACCCCGCGTTTGGGTGTTGTGATCGCGCGTATGAACGCGGGATCGTCGTCTTGATTCGCAACCAGCCGTAAATAACTGATGATGTCCTTAATTTCTGCTTTATCAAAATAACTCTGTCCGCCAGATATGGTATATGGAATGCGTTCCTTGCGTAGCGCCAGTTCGATAATGCGTGACTGATGATTGCCGCGGTATAAAATCGCGTAGTCGGAAAATTGTGTTTGCCGATCGAAACGGTGGGAAGACAACATGATTGCCACTTGCTCTGCTTCCTGCTCGTCGTCTTGCATAGCCATGACGTTGATCGGATCACCGGTGCCATGCTCGGACCAGAGTTCTTTTTCAAATAATTTGGGATTGTTGCTGATGACAGCATTCGCCGCTTGAAGGATGCGCGTGGTGGAACGGTAATTTTGTTCAAGCTTGATGATTTTTAAGTCTGGAAAATCTACTTGCAATGTTTTGAGGTTTTCAACAGTCGCGCCGCGCCAGGCATAAATCGCCTGATCATCATCGCCCACAGCAGTAAATAGTGGTTTCTTGCCGAGACCTGTTACCAGCAATTTCACTAATTCATACTGGCAGGTATTGGTGTCCTGGTATTCATCAACCAGCAGATAGCGCAAACGTCGCTGCCACTTGTCACGCACAGTTTCGTTAGTGCGAAACAATTCAACGGGTAGCCTGATCAAATCGTCAAAATCTACTGCCTGATAGGCCGAAAGCGTCGCAACATAACTGCGATAAATCCGCGCGGCCTGAGCTTCATCCTCGTCTTTGGCCTGGTTGATTGCATCGTCTGGATTGATCAGCGCATTTTTCCAAAGCGACATAGAAGTTTGTATGCGACGGATTAATTGTTTGTCTGTCGTTATCGCCAAGTCCTGGACGATTGCAAAGCAGTCATCACTGTCCATAATCGAAAAGCGATCTTTTAAACCCAGGGCAGATGCTTCCTGGCGCAGGATTTTGACCCCGAGTGAATGGAATGTGGAAATTGTGCATTGTTTGGCCAGGCGGGGCTGCTGTAATAGTTTGGCTACCCGCTCCTGCATTTCTGTCGCGGCCTTATTAGTAAACGTCAAGGCTGCAATATGTTTGGCATCGTAATTGTGTAGTTCGATCAGATCGGCAATTTTTTGAGTAATTACGCGCGTCTTGCCGGAGCCTGCTCCTGCCAATACCAGACATGGGCCATCCAAATATTCAACCGCCTCACGCTGCGGCGTGTTCAAACCATGTTTAGATGACATAAGTGAAAAAATGATAGCCGTAAATCGATAACTTAACATTGTAGCGTAATGAGTAAAATGTTCTACACTGAAACATATCCATCGAAAATTGCCACATGAAATTTGAACATTTAATAGAAATTAACGACCTGAATAACTCCCTTGTGCCCAGAATGACACGGGAGCAACTGTGGAATGGATTGGTCTTGCGTGCCGAATTCCCTAAATTATTTGTCCCCTATTTAGATGCGTGCTCCATCACATCACGCGATCTCGATAGTCTGACGCGAACCTTGCAGTTTGGGGAGTTGAAAGTGCATGACCACGTTCAATTCAATTTTCTGAGTTTCGTGCACTACCATGTGCCTCCACAAGGAGAGATTCCGGAGTCTTGCATGCGCATGACGATAGAAGAGCCTGCCCCATCCGCTTTATTTGTCCGCTTTAGTTATGATGATGGGCATACAGCAGCGGAGGATCTGGAAAATGCCACATACAACGATTTTCGGCGCTCTGCCTACGTAGAAGCGGATATTGATACCGTAAAAATTTTGCGTGAAATGCATGAAATTGGACGTTTGAATAATTTGCTTACCTGAGTTTCGAAAGGACTTGATCTGATTCATGACCCGCTTTAATGCGGGATTTTTTTGGAGATCAAAAAAGCAATGTTGCGGCAATAGAAAACTAAGAGTGAGAAAGGTGTTGACGGTGTAAGGTAAATCCCGCATAATCTCGTTTCTGTGCTGCTGACAAACAAAACGATTTGCCGGTGAATAGTAAGTTTGAGTGGGGACGCTTTTTCATAGCGGATTTCACCAAAGCCGAACACACAGTAGTCAGGAATGCGAAAGCGTCTCTGACGTTCTTTAACAACATACAGTCAATAAATGTGGGCATGTATTGCGAGCGAATTAGCGCTTGCGCGTCAGCGCAAGTGTTAAGACGAAAAGTAATAGATGTTCACGAAGAAGAAAAATAAGGAAATCATTAGTGTCAAAGCTAGTGAATGACTTGTCAGTATTTTGAGTGAGCGACCTGCTGGAAACAGCAGAGATTAGCAATAATCACAAGTAACAGGTATTAAACTGAAGAGTTTGATCCTGGCTCAG